>Ga0100402_1002428_pt1 | contig 21005 bp, 22 predicted proteins | sample CryGeyme20150102_FD_80419 | JGI IMG/M metagenome (GOLD analysis project Ga0100402, IMG submission 80419) | Groundwater microbial communities from Crystal Geyser aquifers in Utah, USA - Crystal Geyser metaG 2015-0102 | ecosystem: Environmental > Aquatic > Deep subsurface > Groundwater | place...
AAACGCGTGGCTGCCATATTGTTACGATTGAAGATCCTGTTGAATATCTTCATCCTCAAAAAAAATCGAAGATTAGCCAAAGAGAAGTTGGTCGAGACACGGTGGACTTTAACTCCGCTTTAAGATCGGCCCTACGTCAGGACCCCGATGTTATTTTAATTGGAGAGATGAGAGATCCAGAAACCGTAGCAATTGCGCTTAAAGCTGCAGAGACTGGACACGCTGTTTTTTCAACCGTTCATACAACAGACGCCATCAGTACCATTGGAAGAATTATTTCAATGTTTCCACCTGAAGAGCAAAATGAAGTTCGAAAAAGATTATCAGAAAACTTAACCGCTATCGTTAGCCAGCGAATGCTTAAGGCCATCAATAAAAAGAAAGTTGTTATTGCTCAAGAGGTCATGATTAACAATCAAGGTGTTAAAGAATGTATTATGGGCAAAGAGCCGCTCTCAAGGATTAATACAATCATCGCTCAGGGCAGAACTCCTGATGGAGAAGGTTCACAAACATTTGATCAGCATATAATTAATCTCTATGAACGTGGAGTTATCTCCAAAGAGACGGCATTGTCAGCAGCGACATCACAAACAGATTTTATGAAAAAAATGGTTGTCGACTAAAGTTCATCGTAGACAGCAGTTCCACAGATATAGTCATGAAGAGCTCTTCTTTTTGAATTAACAAAAATAATTAAAATACCTACAACAGAAAGTAAACTCAATGGCTTGATAATAACTTCTCTTATAAAGATACATTTCTTGCTAACTTTTCCATCTTCGAACTTACTGCCAATACGAATTGAAAGTATTTTTTTTCCAAGAGACTTTCGCGATGAGCATGTTGGAATAATATGAAAAAAAAGTAACAACAATACTGGAAGTATAGACTGCAAAACAATTTCGGGATGAGGAACTTCGCTAAGAACTCCGCTAGGCAAGTTTCTTTCAAGAAATTGCTTTGTAAAAGGGAAAACTATGACTCCAGCGCCGATTAGAGCTATCTGAAAAATCACATCGATCATTAAACTTTTAATTCTTCGTCCAAGCGGCGCAGGCTTGATAGCAGCATATCGCTCTAAGGCATGTGATTTTTTGAAATTTTCAAGCCTTTCACGTCTAGGAACAGTTGCCTCGTGATCAAGAACAAGTTCCGATGGAGCTTCAGGTTCATCTGAAAAAGCAGCAGCGATATCCTCAAGACTTTGCTTTTTGCCCAGTCTTGATTTGATATCACTTTTAGCATCGTGGGGGGTAACACCACGATCTACTTTAAAATCCCAATCATCGTCTTTGTTATCGCTCATTTACATTCCTAATAATCTTTAATCTTACTAAGAACACTATCAAGTTCTTTTTTTGCAATGTCGCATCTCTTTTTCCACTCATCGTGACTTAAGCTAGTGTCAATATTCATGAGAAGTTGACCTAAGACTTTTGACTTGGCATTGAACTCACTAAGAAGAGAGGCTGCCAAAACCTCATCTTCAATATCTTCTAACTTATTTAATAATTCTTCAATTTCACTATTATCAAACATTTCTAGGTCACTTTGACATCATACTAAGAGAACTCTTAGAAACAGCATTAGTTAAATCCTCAGAGATATAGAGAGCCTCTTCGAGAATGGCGTCTTTTTGAAGCACCTCGATCCACTCATCCCCTCTTTGCTTTAAATCTTCTTTCCACTGTTTCTCATCACCTGGCTTAATATTTTGATGAGACTTAATGGAAGCTTCGAATGCTGAAATTTTGATCTCTTTATTTGCTTCATCAAACTTAAATTTCTTTGCAAGCACATCATTGTTCTTATCTTGCTCTAGAACCTTATCCATTTTCAACGAAGTCGCCGTTTCTTTATTTTTCTTTTCTAAAACCTTGGCATAATCAAGCATGGCATTTAATCGATCATTATTTTTTGATCGTTCCATACTTAGCTTTTTAAGGTTTGGAATATCTGTTTTAAATTTATCCCATTTTTTATAGGCTTGTGGGCTAATAGTGTCGTACTCAAGAGCATTCTCAAGGTCCTGCTCTAAAGATTTTGTATAACTAAAGACATCCGGCATAACGATATCAGGACGGATACCTTTAAATTGAGTAGATTCTCCATTAACACGATAAAACTTTTGGATTGTAACTTTTAGAGCTCCCATTTGCGGAGCAAACATAGTCAGCGGTCCTTGATTCAGACTTAGAAGAACTTGTACTGTTCCCTTACCGTGAGTCTGTTCACTTCCGACAATAACAGCTCGCCCATAGTCTTGCATTGCTCCTGCCAAAATCTCAGATGCTGAGGCACTGAACCTATTCACAAGAACGATAAGCGGTCCATCCCATTCAACTGTAGGATCAGTGTCTTCTAAAACAGAAACATCATTTTCGTGGTCTCTAACTTGGACGATTGGACCTTTTTCAATAAACAATCCGCTCATCTGACGAGCATCTTCAAGTGCTCCGCCTCCGTTATCTCTAAGATCAAGAATGATAGAATCGACTTTCTCGGCTTTTAGGCGACGAAGTTCATCTCTAACATCATTAGTACAGTTTCTATCGACATCACCAAAGTCTCTATAGAACTTAGGAAGCTTAATATAACCGACCTTGCCTTTAAGTTTCGGATGCTCAATGACTGATGATCTTGCATATGAAGCATCAATTTGAACAACATCTCTAACAATTGGAACGATTTTTCGACTTCCATCAGCTTTACGAACAGACAGCCTTACTTCAGTACCTTTTTTACCACGGATATATCTTACGGCATCATCAACACTCATATCGAGAAGTGAGACTGGTTCGCCGTCCCCTTCTGAAACTGACATAATGACATCTTCAACTTCAAGTTCTTTTTGTCTCCATGCTGCTCCACCAGGGACAATTTTAACGACTTTAATTTGTGAGCCGTCTTCTTGTAGAACGGCACCAATACCTTCTAGTTGACCAGAGATATCGATATCAAAGTCTTCCTTTCTTTTTGGTGGTAAATAGGAAGTATGTGGATCAAAAACTTCTGTAATAGAATTATAAAAACTTTCAAGCGTATCTTCTCTGTCTTGTTTTTTTAAACGAGAGAAAATTTTATCGTATTTTTCTGAAGTTGTTTTATGAGCTTTGGCTAACATTTCTTTATCAGTTAGCTTCTTTTCTTCTTTCTTCTTTTTAGCTTTTTTGTCATCTTTCTTTTTATCTTTGTCTTGTGCTGTATCTCTTAAAGCTAAGTAATTTCCTAAAACTGAGTTCTTAAAGATTTTTCTCCATAATTCTTTTAGCTGCTTATCATTTTTTGTCCACTCACGTTTTTTTGGATCCATTTCAAGAGTTTCATCATCTGTGAAATCAAAAGGTTTTTTAAAAAAGTCATCTCTAAAACCTTCAATCTGTGCCACACGCTTTTTCAAAATGGCCGCAGCAGCATTAGAAATTTCAACGTTACCACTTACCATTTCATCATCTAGTTGCTTTCTGTACTTTGAAAGACTATCAACATCAGTTCTTGTTAAAAATTGCTTACTATAATCAATCTTCTCTAAAAACTTATCAAAAGCCATTGAAGACAGACCGTCATTAATTTTAAGTTTCTTATAATGATATGTTTCAAGAGTGTTTTTTAAAATATTTCCTACAAGCTTATCTTTTTGAGCTTCAGATATAGATTGCTTGGGCGAGCTGCCCTGTCCAAAAGAAAGAGCGGGAACAAGAAGAAGAAATAGTATCGATCGGGAAATAGACATTCAGAACTCCGATAATCTGAAGGAAAGAAAATAGTGATCTTATTTTAGGCCTTGCGGGCCCAAGGTAAAAGGACCAATTTATAGATACTTACTGCCTAGTTAGAATTTATTAGTTGAGTAGAAACATTGAGTTTAAAGTAATGCTTCGTGCAAGGTCTTGATGATCTAAATCCTGGCTAAACACTCATAAAAACAATCAGATCAAATATATAAAAATAGGCGCCTAAAAAAGGCGCCTACTCTTTTTTAGTTTAATCTTCTTAAAACATACTGAAGAATTCCACCATTTTTAAAATAGTTGAGTTCATCAACAGTATCAATTCTTGACTCGGCTTTGATTGTCTCTTTTGATCCATCAGCGCGAGTAAAAGTCACTTCTACTTTTTGTTGAGGAGCTAAGCCACCAACGGGCTTGATATCAACAAGTTCTGTTCCATCAAGCTTTAAGGTTTTTCTATCAACGCCTTGTGGAAATTGTAGAGGCATTACACCCATACCGATAAGGTTTGATCTATGAATACGTTCAAAGCTCTCTACAAGTACTGCTTTTACGCCTTGAAGGAATGTACCTTTTGCTGCCCAGTCTCTTGAAGAACCTGTACCGTATTCCTTACCTCCGACAACCACAAGTTGGCGCTTTTCTTTAGCATATTCCATGGCCGCATCGTAGATACTCATCTGCTTGCCACTTTCAATATGCTTAGTGAATCCGCCTTCAACTCCAGGAATCATTTCGTTTTTGATACGAATATTAGCAAAAGTTCCGCGCATCATGACTTCATGGTTACCGCGGCGAGAGCCGTAAGAGTTAAAGTCAATGGGAGCAACTCCATGCTCAGTCAAGTATGCACCGGCAGGAGAATCTTTTTTGATATTACCTGCAGGTGAAATATGGTCTGTCGTTACTGAGTCACCAAACAAAGCGAGTAAACGTGCTTGTTTAACTTCAAATGTATCGACCGCACCATCTTTAATATTTTCAAAGAAAGTCGGGTTTCTAATATAAGTTGAAGACTCTTCCCAGTCATAAAGCTGACCTTTAGAAGCTGGCACTGCTTGCCACTTCGAGTCCCCTTCAAATACGTTAGCATAACGTTTGGCATACATCTGAGCTGATAAATGCTTTAAGATCACACCGGCGATTTCATCATTTGATGGCCAGAGATCTTTTAAGTAAACATCTTTTCCATTCTTATCTTTACCTAATGAATCTTTAGAAACATCAACAGTCATCGATCCTGCAAGTGCATAGGCAACAACGAGAGGAGGAGAAGCGAGATAGTTTGCTTTAACATCAGGACTAATACGACCTTCAAAATTTCTGTTTCCAGAGAGAACTGAAACACCTAGAAGATCGTTATCATTAATACATTTTGAAATTGGAGCTGGAAGTGGTCCAGTGTTACCAATACAAGTGGTACATCCATAACCAACAAGGTTAAAGCCCATATCATCCAAGTGATGCTGAAGACCTGATTCAACCAGATAATCAGTCACAACTTGAGAGCCTGGAGCTAAAGATGTTTTAACCCATGGCTTAACTTTCATGCCCATCTCATTAGCTTTTTTCGCCACTAAACCAGCAGCAATTAAAACAGATGGGTTTGATGTATTGGTACAAGATGTAATCGCGGCGACAACAACGTGACCATTTTTAAGTTTATAATCCTTACCTTCTACATCGTATTCTTTTTGAAAAACGTCGGCAGGATAATTAAAGCCAGATTGTGCAACTGACTCAAATGATGCTTTTGCATCTTTTAACAGAACTTTATCTTGTGGACGCTTAGGACCTGAAAGACATGGCTCAACTGTTCCAAGATCAAGTTCAAGAACAGACGAGAATACTGGATCAGCATCTCCTGCATTAGTCCAAAGACCTTGCTCTTTTGCGTAAGATTCAACAAGAGCAACAGTTTCTTCTTCACGGCCAGAAAATCTTAAATATTCAATTGTCTTGTCATCGATTGGAAAGAAGCCGCAAGTTGCGCCGTACTCTGGAGCCATGTTAGCAAGAGTTGCACGATCAGCCAGTGGAAGCTCACTCATTCCTGGGCCAAAGAACTCAACAAACTTACCAACCACTCCGTGTTTACGAAGAGCTTGAGTCACAAATAAAACTAAGTCAGTCGCTGTTACGCCTTCTTTAAGTTTTCCGTTTAATTTAAAACCAACAACTTCAGGAATAAGCATTGTCACTGGTTGCCCAAGCATGGCCGCTTCAGCTTCAATACCACCTACGCCCCAACCAAGAACAGAAAGACCGTTGATCATGGTTGTGTGGCTATCAGTACCAACACATGTGTCTGGGTAGGCAACAGTTTTGCCATCTTCTTCTTTTGTCCAAACAACTTTTGCAAGGTACTCAAGATTAACTTGGTGAATGATACCTGTGCCAGGAGGAACAACGCGAAAGTTTTTAAAGGACTTTTGGCCCCATTTCAAAAACTTATAGCGTTCCATATTTCTTTCGTATTCAATTTCTACGTTCTTTTCAAACGCTTCTTTGTCGCCAAAGTGTTCAACCATCACTGAGTGATCAATGACAAGATCAACTGGTGAAAGTGGATTAATTTTTTCTGGATTTCCACCAAGTGTATTCATGGCTTCACGCATAGCTGCTAGATCAACAACTGCTGGAACACCTGTAAAGTCTTGCATAACGACGCGAGCAGGATGGTATGCAATCTCGCGATCAGAACTCTTTGTTTTAGTCCAATCGTTAACAGCTTTAATGTCTTCCCAAACGACTGTCGTACCATTTTCATGGCGAAGAAGATTTTCTAAAAGAACTTTTAAACTTTTAGGTAGTTTATCAATATCACCAAGGCCTTTCGCCTTCGCTTCTTTCAAACTGTAGTAGGTGTACTCTTTAGAGCCGACCTTGAGAGTCTTCTTAACTTCGCTCATGCTAAAACCTCGACTTAACGTTTATAACGCAAATGTGAATAACGGATGAATTATAGCCGTTTGCTAGAGGTATTGCCACGTTTTACAGCGTTAAGAATTAAGAATCGTTTTGATCAATTCGCTCAGATAAAAGCTTCCAGCGACCGCCCCCTTCGGAGCGAATAAGATAGCCGTAACGGTGAATTTTACGCCTTAGGTTATAAAGATGAACATCAACCGTTTTAGGTTGAATGGTCATATCTCCCCACACATTTACAAGAATATCATGCCTTTCTATTTCTCTATCTTCTCGACTTAAAAATAGTCGAATGAGTGCTTTTTGCTTACAAGTTAATCCACTTAATAAATTTCCATCTAAGACGACGTCTTCATATTGGTGATCACCAAAAAATGATACAATCGTCGCCGCACAATCTTTTGCAAAATCGTCCCCCTTTAGATGTAAGAGATTTGGATAGTTATCAAAAGAAAAAGTATCAATATCTCTTCCGGCAGAGCAAATCATGACCTTTGATCTGTTTACGTTTAGTATCGAAAACAATTGATTAATCTTATCTTTGTCGTCTTTAGAAAAATCCTTATTGATAAGAACAACGACTTTATCATTTTCAAAATTTATTACTTTTAAGCCTTTAAGTAATTGATCGGCTTGTTGAAATTCCTTAAGGTCCAAAACTTGCTCTGAACATAAATCAATCAACGACTGGCAAGGACTTGAATCACCTAGATAAAAGATCATGCTGTTGATTTTTGTTAACATTAAACATCCTAAATGAACGACTAGCTTAGCAGTATTTAAGCTCTCAAACATTCAACCATGTTAACATTTGGGGCTTCTTGTAAAAAAAATTTCCTTAAAAAACAAATACTTATATGCCTGTCGATTTTAGCCTTAAATATCAAACTGCCAAAGTTTATAGTCTAAATTCCAACTACTGTCCATAAATTTTATTGTAACAGTCTTTAGACAAAGCTCTCTCTACGGTGATAACAAATTAGCTATGCGTGATGAAATATTTGGAAAAAAGAAAAATCAAATCAATGACTTTAGCTTCAATGATGAAGTCGCTGCCGTGTTCGACGATATGGTTGAGCGCTCCATTCCTAACTACGGTGAAGTCCATAGGATTGTCGCGGATATGGTTAGGCGTTACTTACCAAATGAATCGACCGTTTACGATCTTGGTTGTTCGACCGGAACAACTCTCATTCTCATGCACAAGACTGCTTCAAGCTGTAACAAAACACTCAAACTTATAGGTGTTGATGCATCTTCGGCCATGCTCGATAAATGTAACGCCAAGCTTGTAAATGAGGATGTTCCAGCTCAATTAGTTCATGGCGATCTCTTAACGATGAATTATGAGCCATGCGATATGATAGTCATGGATTATACTCTCCAGTTTATTCCTCTTGAACAAAGAACAGCATTATTACAAAAACTATATCAAGCTCTAAAGCCTGGCGGTCGCTTTGTTCTTGCTGAGAAAATTGCTTCAAGCCAAGTTCAAATTCAAGAGATGATTACTGATCTGTATTATGACTTTAAACGCAGGCATGGATATTCTGATTTAGAAATTGCCCAAAAACGCGAAGCTTTAGAAAACGTCATGAAACCTCTGACGCCGACACAACAAATTTCAATGCTAGAGACGGCAGGCTTCACTCAGGTTGATATGATTTTTCGTTGGTATAACTTTGCGGCATGGCTAGCGATCAAATGACCTTCTTTGAACAATTAAAATTAGAGCGCGATTTGTGGTGGCAACGCAAAGATGGTCAAAGAATAAGAACCGTCTTAGATGCCTTACCACGTATTGAAGCTCATTTTGAAATACAAAATGGAATCGTTTGTGTTGGCGATTCAAATGATCAACATAAAGATAAATGGATTGAATCAGCCAAGAGTTTGATCCCGTGGAAAAAAGGTCCCTTTAAACTTTGCGGCGAACATATCGATGCTGAATGGCGCAGTGATATGAAGTGGGACCGACTAGTAGGTCAACTTGGAAACCTTTGTGGAGCTAAAGTTCTAGATATCGGCTGTAATAATGGATATTTTTTATTTCGCTTAGCTGAACTCGGTGTTGAACTTGCCCATGGTATTGATCCTGTCCTTCCCTTTGCAGCTCAATATGAACTCATTCAAAGAGCAAGTGGTCTTCAAAATATAAAGTTTGATCTGTTTGGCGTTGAGCATGTCGATCAATGGAAAGATAGCTGGGACTGTATCTTTCATATGGGGATAGTTTACCATCACCGATCTCCTATCCATCAACTGCTAGCGATACGTGAGGCTCTGGTCCCTGGTGGTACAGCAATCATTGAAACGATTGGAATTCCTGGAACAGAATCTATAGCTTTATTCCCTCAGGACCGTTACGCCAGAATGGGTAATGTTTGGTTCGTACCAACACTACCCTGTTTAGTTTCCTGGGCCGAAAAAGCAAAGTTTATCGATATCGAAGTTATCAGCGACAGCGATTTAACTTCTGAAGAACAGAGGTTAACAGCTTGGTGTCCTCCTCCTTCACAATCATTGATTGATGGACTTGACCCACAAGATCCAAGCAAAACAATTGAAGGACACCCAGCACCTAGGCGCTTTATGATAAAAGTAAGGAAGAAAGCTTGAAGAACAGCAAAAGAATAATTTTTTTTTGTTGTGGCTGGATATCAATCATTCTTGGAGTGGCCGGTATTTTCTTACCAATTTTACCCACAACTCCATTTGCTATATTAGCAGCCTGGTGTTTTTCAAAATCCTCTGAACGCTGGCATCAATGGCTTTTAAACCACAAGATATTTGGCCCTACGATTCGCGACTGGGAACGAGACGGAGTTATAAACCCAAGAGCTAAAGCCTTGGCCACAAGCATGATTGTCTTGCTTTTTTCTTATACACTTATTTTTGTCAAAGTTCATATCGTGGTAAAATCAATCGTCACCACAATTGGGATTAGTGTTCTTTTCTTTATCTGGACTCGTCCCTCAAAAGCTAAACAATGATTGATATAAAGCACTCCATTTTTGATTTTAATCCACATCAGTGGAATGCCTGTGTTCCAGACAATCATCCTTTTTTAAAGTTTGAATTTTATCAAGCTTTGGAAGAAAGTAAGTGCATCGGTCCAGAAATTGGTTGGATTCCATTTTATCTCCACTATTCAATTGATGGAGTTATAAAGGCAATTTTACCAATTTTTTTAAAAAGTCACAGTTATGGTGAATTCATCTTTGATTGGGCTTGGGCACAAGCTTATGAGAAATATGGACTAGACTATTATCCAAAGCTTTTAGCAGCACTACCACATACTCCTGTCTCCGCTCCCAAAATGATTACTAAAGAAAATTTATCAATAGATATTTTCCTAGAATCGATCAAAGAGCTTTCAAGAGACTATAAGTGTTCATCAACTCATCTCCTTTTTACTTCAAACAAGGAAACGAAGGATTTAAATCATCATTCGAAATATTTTCATCGTCACTCACTTCAGTATCATTTCCAAAACAAGAATTATAAAACGTTTGATGATTTCCTAGCGATGTTGAGAAAGGATAAGAGGAAAAACTTTAAAAAAGAAAGACGAGCTATCTTCGAAAATACATCTATTCAAATAAATGAAAAAACGGGGAATCAAATCAAAACTGAAGACGCAAAGTTTATGTCTAATGTCTATTTGATGACGATACAAAAAAAATGGTCTCAAGCTTATTTAAATGAAGTTTTTTTTGAGAGATGGTTCGAATTACAAAAAGAACAAATGCTATATATTGAAGCGACTATAAATAATAAACCAATTGCTGCCGCCATCCATCTTAAAAGTGATTCAAAGCTTTTTGGTCGTTACTGGGGCTGCACTGAAGAAGTTCCTTATCTACATTTTGAACTTTGCTATTACCGGGCCATTGAATTTGCCATTAAAAATAATCTGAGCATTGTAGAGGCCGGAGCACAAGGTGAACAAAAGCTTGTTAGAGGCTTTGAGCCTGTATTGATTGATAGTTTTCATAAGATTGAAAATGAGAATTTTGAAACTGCCATTAATGCATTTTTGATTAAAGAAAAGAAACAACTAAGTGAAATAAAAAATGACCTTGAAGAAAAAATGTTGCCTTTTAAAAGATCTAACGACCAATAACTATTTTTTTCCCTTTATAAAAGCAGAAACATTTTCCGATAAACTTAGTGTTTTCAGATTCAACAACGATGCCATTTCCATCTGGAACAGCATAGATAGGATAATCAATCAACTTCGACTGAGAAATCAGCTCTTGTTCATATCTTTTAGAATTTCTATAATGAGGGAAAAACTCAAAATTAACGAGTTTCAGTGCTCTAAAATCTTTCATATGTTCATCATTAACGTCGCAATCAAACTCCGGATAGCCTGCTGAACTTATATCAGGAGTCATCATGATGCCACCGGCAGATAAACCCGTTAATACTCCACCACTTCGAACAAATTCTTTTAATCTTGGCATCAGCTTAGCTTTTCTCATTGTATTTAAAAAATAGAATGTATTTCCACCTGATAAGTGAATCATATTAGACTTAAGAACTTGCATCAACATGGTTTGATCAAATGGAACATCAATAGGAAAGTATAAGAAACGACCGACGCCTATATCTTGAAATGATTTGGCAAATTCTAGAAAATCACCTTCCGAATCAATCGAACATGCAGGTATATACGTAATAACAGGATCATTATCCTTACACATCCTTAGTGCTTCTAAGTTTAACGCCTTATTATCTTCTGCGTGACCGCCACCGTGAAAAACTAGTTTCACAGCCCCTCACGGTACTCACGAACGATCTTGACCATAGTTTTCATCAATCGCTCGCGATTACTTTTCTTATTATGATCTCTTTTTTGAATAAGGTCTGGATCAAGGTTTTGAAATTCAGTAAATTCTCTTAAAACGTCATACATATCATTTGCACTTAATTTAGGTCTTGCATTCATGACCTTATCAACAACAGTTGTAACGGCGTCCCCTGTAACTCTATCGTATTTATTAATAACACTTGATCTCATCGTTATTGTTAGTAGTACGGTTGAAGTCTTTCCAACTAATTCAACTAATTTTAGGTAGAGGTCTTGAAACTGTGTAATTTTGCTTTTCATTGTCGGTGTCAGTTTGACGTCATCGTCATTAGCATAACTGCTTCTTATAATTTCAATAAACTCATCAGCATCAAGGCGAGCGTTAACTCCTCTCGCGAGTAGTAGCTGTGGCAATTCACGAAGGATGTCCCTCATACAGAAAATTGCATTTCGATTTACACCATCAGCAACTTCAATGAGGCCCTCTGAACTTTTAGCCGTTTCGAAATAAGCAAAGACTTTTCTAAATTCATAGACGTCACTTCTATATTTTGTTAGCAATAGCTCTGTGTGTTTTTGATTAAACCCAATCTTTTCCAAGAGATTTATATCTTTTTGCTCTTCGAAGATTTCATCAAACTTAGTCATACTGGAATGACTAGAAAATTCCTTGATGTTCTTCTTTTGACTCGTTTTAAGGTAATCAAACATTTGAGCAAAGGTTTGCACTAGATATTTAGCTTTTTGTTTTTGCTCGACAATAGTTGTTGAATATCTTTCGACATCATCATAACGATATTCAGAATGAAAAAGACCAAACTGCCTAATAGACCCATAATCTATAATACCGCCGTCCATTAAAATATTGTCGCCATCCCAGTCTAGCCAACAAAAAATATAGTCATCTTCAAATCTAGCTGATGTTCTTGCGAATCGATCAGTTAACCAATCAAGGCATAACTTGTATTGACCAGCTTTAGTCTTTGGTAGATTAACAAAAACTTTATTTTTTACTTGTTGAAAGACCCACTGATCAACTAATTTTTCTAATGCCTTTTGATCACTTTGCTTTAGCCATGCAAAAAAATGTGAAGGCCTTAAAAGATTTGGATGAACTCTGACAGTTAAACCTATTTTCCCACCATAATCTAGAACCAGTAGTGCTCTTTCCGTTGAGTAACCATTTCGATGCATGATTTCTGAAAAGAAGGCGGTAGAAAAACCTTCATCAAGCTCACTATATCCACAACCATAAGAAATAGAAGGATCACCACTTTCAAAAAACTTGCCTTGAATTGCCGTGGCCGGAGAAAGACATGTTGCTCCACTACCGCATGAAGATAGATCCCAAACTTTTCCGCCTTTGCCTTTGAATTGACCATTCCAAACACTGCGACCATCCCCAGATGTTTTTCCCGTTTTATTTGGATGCTGTAATTGCAGATAGCGAGTCGCCATATAACGGTGTGGTTTTATTTCTTTTTCAGGAAACTTTCGTCCATTCATTTCATCGAATTCATTAATGATGATGATACTAAATGTTTCTAATAATTTTTTTTCAAGAGCTGGTGTCATAACCTCATCTTGATCAGCTGGAAGTAATCCCATTTCTTTGGCCAAGTGAAAATTAAAGTACGCTATCCTAGCCCCTTTTCTTTCTCTCACTCTGTAGGATACAACCATTTCTGGAAGAGCTTTTTGAAGCGGATGCCGACCATCGATTTGATCGAACTGAGAATACTCATCTTCTAAATTTTTTCTGGCTCGTCCATGTGCCATAAGTGCTCCTCCATAAGGGCAATAACTCTTATAAGTATAGCAAATGACTTTATTTAGATAAGCCTAAAGGGACTCTTATTCCCGTCCAAAACGCTCAAGAAAAATATTAAAGTGCTCTCGATCTAGTGGATCGTTGCCAGCAATGAAGTCTAAAAGATCATTCTTACAGTCATCACCCCAAAATAATTCATCATTCACAATGAATGTAGGTGTTCCAAACACTTTATTTTCAATAGCTTGTGCGACATTTGTCTTTAAAGCTCGACGCATTTCTTTACTAGACGCTAAAACATCCAGAGATTTCAGTTCTGGATATTTAAGGAGAAGATCCGGATCTCCAATATCCTTCCCCTCACACCAAGCTAGTTTAAAAATAAGATCAATGATCTTTGGGTCATTGTCTGAAGCAATCGCCAGCCTTAGTGCATAGGATGAATTAAATGGAAGTTTGGCAGGCATGACAAAAGGAATTCCTCTTCTTTTTGCCGTACGTAGACAATGTTTCCATAGGTAATCTCTTTTGGGTGCAATTTCAGCAGGGCCTTTCGTTTCATACGAGTGAATAACTTGAGCAAGTGTGACGGGCACAGGCTTTAGTTTGAAGTTTTCATTTTTGACCCAATTCCACGCCAGATAGGAATAAGGGGAAATAAAATCAAAATAAAATTGAACTGGAACACTCATGCTATTATTACCCATGATGAAATTTATAATTCTACTGAGCTTGGTTAGTTGTATCTCTGGTAAAGATTATTCAAAAGAAGAATGCGAAACATTATCTCTTGAATCTTATCGAGGCTCTCCTAAATCTGCTCATCTTTTAAAAGAAAATTGTTCAGAATTTAAACTAAAATACACAAAAGATTTATGCCAAAAATCATTCGAGGCTCTTATTTTAAATGGTAATGCGCAAAGCCTTAAACAGAAATTTGGTGATCGAGTCATCGAGTGCTTCGATCAAAGACAAAAAGACAAATTCTTAACTCATTGAGCTTCCAACGATGACAATGACTGCTCCAACAACGAATAAAGATAAAAGAATGTATAAGTTCCTTTTGCCTTGTGCCCTTGTTTCTTTATCTAGACGGACTTTCTTTGTTTTTGGTTTTTTAGCCATTGTTTTCCCCTTATAATCATTAAAAGTACCAAAGAGGAATGTTTTGAGTCAATTGACGCTTATCGCTTTAATCCTATTAGTCGCTTTTCTGTGGAAATTCGGGCCTTGGTTTAGAAAGCAACGCATTTTATCCTACGATTTCCCAATTGGTTGGTGGCACCACGTCGAACTTATTGATCCAAACCACTCTGTTTGGCCAGTTCATAAAAGAAAGAAGCTTGAAGCCTTTGTCAGACTCTTTATTGATCAAGTCGAATTTATACCAGCTCCATCATTAGTCCCCGAGCTTGAGATCAAGCACCGTGTGGCAATCGCAACACAATTTTTCTTAGTCGTTCAAAATATTCAACCGAATCCCTTTAAAGGCTTAGAGAGGATCTACTTACAAAACTCTCAAGCTGAATCAAATGAAACGAATGGTCTGATCACATTGTTTTGGGAAGATAAGAAACACAACTTTAAAGCCATCATGGATGCTAGCCAAATGGGATCTATGCTTTCAAATGAAGATAAAGAGTTTATGAATGACTACTTAACGGGTAAAACTATCTCCGATAAGGAAATAGCTCAAAGACTAGAAAGAGTCCTTGGATAATTTAATTAAAAAGATGTTGAGCAATACCAAATGGCATTAAAACAACTAAAGCTACTGACAGAACAATAGCACTTCCAACTAAAATAATAGCGACGGTCTTACCGCCAAGCTTAAAGATTTGCATTTTGCTATTATAGAACAGAATTCAATTTTTTGAAAAGAGATCAAAATGTTCATATTAATCTTAGGTTTAGGTCGAACTGGACAAAATTTAGCTGAAATTGCCATCAAATCAGGTCATCAAGTGGCCGGAACGACTCGTAAAGCCAATCATGAATTAACGCAGCTTGGAGTTATACCTATTATTTGGAGTAGCGCTGATGGAACCCATGCCCTGCCCGATGCTGATCGTGTGATTTGTGCTTTTCCACCAACTGACCACTACCCTGTTCAACTCGCTTCACTTTTTTCAAGATATACAACCACACCAATTATTCAAATTAGCTCGACCGGAGTCTTTGGAAAAAATGAAGGGGTTGTTAATGAAAAGACAACTCCACTAGCGAACGATCCTAGAAGTAATTTATTACTAGAAGCTGAAAAGGAAGTTTTAAAACAATCCAATGGTCATATTGTTCGTGCAGCAGGTCTTTATGATGAAAAAAATCATCCTATCCAATTTATCGCTGGCAAAAATAATATTAAAAATCCAAATGGTAGTATTAATCTCGTTCACAGAAGAGATTTAGCTGAAATCCTTTTTGAACTATTACAAGAAGAAGAGATTCCTCAAATCACACATGCCGTTCACCCTGATCATCCAAAACGAGAAAAATACTACAAAGAAAAAGCTAAAGAATTTAATTTAGCTGAACCTCATTTTGAAAATTTGGATGGCATCGATAAGGTTGTGACAAGTCAGCTCCAAAGAAGCTGGAGAGACTTATAAAAAGGGGCCCGCTTGGACCCCATTTTTTTTAAAGCATAATGAGTAAGAAAATAATCGCTAGTGCTGGAGAAAATGCCCAGATAGCGACAGTAGCAGAAACAACTAAATAATAAATTAAACCAATAAATAGCAATGCTGTTAAAACATATAGAGCGACATAAACATCATACTCATCAATATTGGCAATATGACGACCTGATTTGTTCATGCTTGAAGCCAAAGTGTCATTTTGAACTTTTGACTTAAGATCTACAAGATAGGCTTCAGTAGAGTCGAACTGAGAAAGCTCATCATTTACAGCTTGAATCTGAGCATTCATTTCGCTGTCAATTCCTTCAAGTTTTCTTTCAAGTGAAATTAGCATTTCGATCTTATCAGCGTCACTATTCATTTGTGCTAGCGTTGGATCAAGTTTAACAAGCTTCTTAAGTTTTTTATCTAAAACTTTTAAGCGCTTGTCTTGATCATCATGCTTAAAAATATCTTCTAAAAGATCTTTTCTTTTATCGAAATTTTTCGTTACTTTTTTCGCGGCTTTAATCTTCAACTCTTCAATAGACGTTGGATTTTTTTGCTCTTTTTTAATGGCTTTATCTAAACCACGAAGAACTTCTTTCGTCGCATTCTCTTTAGTAACAACTGCCTTTGATTTAGTTAATTCAATCGTAGCGGCATAACTAGTCGTACTCAAAACCAAAATGAGCGTACTCGCAATACAAGATCTTAGTAGATTCATAAAAACTCCAGTTTTTAGATAATAAGGAGTTTTAGCAGGCCAAAAACAGCCCTAGAAGGGAATTGTAAAAATTATCATATGCCTAAGAGTTTGAAATAGCTCTCCTAGCCTATCTTTGAAACTCCGCCCATATAAGGCTGAAGAGCTTTAGGTATAGTTACAGATCCGTCTTCGTTTTGATGACACTCTATTAAACTTACCAAGATTCTAGGCGTAGCAACGGCTGTATTATTTAAAGTATGAACGTACTCTACTTTGCCTTCATTATTACGGTAACGAAGGTTGCTTCGACGTGCTTGCCAGTCGTGCAAAGAAGAACATGAGTGCGTTTCACGGTACTTCTCTTCAGACGGTACCCAACATTCGACGTCATACATACGAACTTTACCGGCCCCCATATCACCAGTGCAAACTTCAACAATACGATATGGAAGCTCTAGTGCGTTTACAATTTCTTCAGAGGTTTCTAAAAGTTTTTTATGCCATTTCTTTGATTCTTCTTCGTCGTTCTTACAAAGAATATATTGCTCAACTTTCATAAACTGGTGAACGCGAATCAACCCCCTAACATCTTTTCCATAGCTTCCGGCCTCACTTCTAAAGCAAGGTGAATAGCCAGCGTATAGAATTGGAAGTTGTTTTTCATCTAGCATTTCGCCGGTATGAAGTGAGTTCGCTTGAACTTCTGCTGTTCCAGATAAGTAGAGATCTTGCTCAGGTAGGTAATAAACTTGGTCACGACCAGCTGGAAAATGTCCTGAACCATAAAGCGCATGTTCACGAACCATGGCAGGAAAACTTGCCAGCGTAAATCCTTTCTTCTGTAAAATATCGAGTGCCATACGATGGACGGCCATTTCAAGTAGAACCATTTCATTTCGCAGACTATACGAGCGAGAACCACATACTGTTGCAACTTTTTCAAACTCGGCCCAATTATTTTTATCAAGAAGCTCGACGTGATCTAATGGCTTATATGAAAATTCTGGTAGTTTTCCAGCTTTTTTAACTTCAACGTTTTCTGAGTCATCTTTACCAATTGGTGCTTCAGGAGACGGAATCATTGGTACTAAATAGAGGAGTTGTTTTAATTTTTCTTCTTCCTCATTAAGCATTGGCTTCATAGCATCTAGATCTGAACCAATTTTACGTCCCTCTTCAATGAGAGCGGGTCTTTCTTCATTTGTTGCTTTTGGGATTTTTTTAGAATGAGCATTTCTCTTTTCTTGCAGCTCTTGCGCCTGTTGCTTGAGTTTGAGAACGACTTGGTCTTGAGCTAGTAATTCATCAAGATCTAATCCTACCTTCTTTTGTACGATTGCTTTTTTAACAGCATCTGGATTTTCACGAATAAACTTAAGATCTAGCATTAGAAGCTCCGCAACATAATAAGGGACTAAAAAACACTCCCATGCTACTTAAATCATTGTGATTAGACTAGCTTAAGAACCACTCACACATTGTTAATTTGGCACATTTAATTGTTCAGATTAATACAACACATCGTTACAAATCCTTGATATTTAAGACTATTTGTATTGCGCCATAAATATTTGATAGTGTACTCAAGAAAAAGTTTGATCAACCGAACAGTTAATGTATAATTCATCAAGAGGGTTTATGTACGTCTGTATCTGTAACAATATTACCGAAGATCAAGTCAAGAATGTCGTCTCTAAAGGATTGACTGGTAAGGATGCGCTATCACACCTAGGTGTCGGAAGTGGTTGTGGCATATGCGTCATGGATGCTATTGATAGACTAAATTCTTCAATTGATCAGTCTCCTAAAACTAATAATTCAACTCCGTCTAAGTCTTAAAACCAACGTTATCTAAATCAAACAATACTCTGATTGTGACGACTCATTCTTCAGTGTAAACTACTGCCATTATATAATATTGGAGTTAGTTTTATGAAAGGTTCACAAAAAGTTATCGATGCCCTCAATTCAGTTCTCACAAGAGAATTGACAGCTATTAATCAGTATTTTTTGCATGCAAGAATGTTACAGAACTGGGGCTTAGAAAAGCTTGGCGTTCTTGAATATAAAGCTTCAATTGATGAAATGAAACACGCTGATGAACTTATCAAGCGCATCTTGTTTCTAGAGGGTCTTCCAAATCTTCAAAAATTGGACAAGCTCGATATTGGTCAAACTCTCGAAGAAGTCATCGCTTCCGACCTTAAGGTTGAGTATATTGCGATCCCTCTTTTAAAAGATTGTATTAAGGTTTGCGAAGAAGAGCGTGATTATGTGTCTCGTGATCTTTTTGAATCAATTCTTGCAAGTGAAGAAGGGCATATTGATTGGCTGGAAACTCAACAAGAACTTATTTCTAAAGTTGGCCTTCAAAACTATATGCAATCTCAAATCATCATGAAGGAATAATCCCTACTTGTGGATTTAGTTCAGGATATCACGCAAGCTAAGTGGGTCTATAGTTTTAAAGAAGACATGCTTGTATTTGGTGGAGCTACATTAATTTCTTTAATGCTAGCTCTATATCTAGATACCTTTATCCCATTTTATTGGGTTTTTATTTTCTTTGATCAACCGCATGTTTTTACAACATTTTTTTATACCTACGGTTCTGAACGATTTAGAAAAAAATTTAAAATTAGATTAATTCTACTTCCTATATTAGGCTTCGGAGTCTCTTACTATCTTTTTACTCAAGTCAGCGATTATGCCTGCTATTTTGTCTTATCAAATATGTCTATCTTTCATTTCATGAAACAACAAAGTGCATGGTTTTTTATTTCTAAATATAAAGAAAAACCAACAGGTTTGAACTTAAAATACGAAAACACTATCGATAAGCTTGTTATCTATTCTTGTATATGGGCACCGTCATTAATATCAACATCTTCAATTATTGGAGTGAGTGGTTGGAGAATACCGAAAGACCTAATTCAAATGCCTCAGGTCTTTGTCTGGCCTGTTGCTATTGTTTGGTCAGTTGCGTTGGTTTTATACATAGGACTTCAAGTCTTTAAATTTAAAAAAACTAAAACGATATCTTGGGGGAAAAACTTTCACCTTCTAAATGCACAAATTATTTGGTTATTTGCAAGATTTGCTGAAACGCCAAAACTTCAAGTTTTTGGCCAATTTTTAATGGTTTTTGGACATTCAATTCCCTACATCTATTTAGGACTTAAATATAGAGAAAGTCGCACCGGAAAAGAAAAGTTTTTTCTAAACTTTTCAAGCCTAAAGACTCTTTTTATCTTTCTAATGACCTTTGGAATGATCGTTAGCTATCTTGAGATAGAAACTGAAATAAAATTTTATGATGCGGGACTCATTCCTTCATTATGGCTTGGAGTCGTCTATACTCATTTTATGATTGATACATTTATGTGGAAAACAAAGACTCATCCTGAAGGATTAGCTTTTTTAAAAGCTAAATAAAGATATGAGTAATAATGAAATGAAATACAATTCTACTTCCCTTCTTCAGGCACAAATTAATCATTGGGGAAAAAAAAGAGATATCGAAAATCTTATTTTTTTTACAAAATTAAGTGATGATTTTCACTTAAAGCTAGAACAGAACCATTCATACAATATTGTTCTTATGGGGGATTTCTTTTCAGCTCTAACAGCTCTTCTTGAAAAGAAAATTATAATAAAAAATATTTATGTATTATCAAATGCGGTTAAAGAAGTTATCGAGCATTTTTTTGATAGCTCAAGCTTAAGCATTATCGTGATTAATAGGTATGAGCTTTTTCCTTCAAAGGAATGCTTATACGAATCACCAAAAAGAATCATTTTTTCTGGTCGACTATCACAATCAAAGAATTTTGAATTAGCCTACCTTACGGTTTGGCACCTTATTCAAAACTACTATCAAGATTGTAAATTTATTATTTTAGGACAAGCAGATAATGCAAAAGGAATCGCCCAAGCAGAAGATTGGACCAAAGATTTAATAGCGAATACAAAACTCAAAGATGATCAATTTCTTCTTTATGAAAGAGATGATGTCTATTTAAATGGTTTTAACAACTTTAGATTTAATAAAAATCAAGTGGAAGTGATGAGTCATTTAGATTCAACACAGTGGCTAGAATATCTTGATCCTAAGCACGACATATTAATTAATCTTTCTGCCTATTATATGGATGACTTTGGTGTCTCGGTTGCCCAAGCACAAGCAATAGGAATGAAATGTATACTCTCACCTATCGGTGGACATCTTGACGCCACAGAGACAGAGCCCATTTTTGTCCCTACTCAATATATAAAACCGACCTCTTGGTTCAATTGCCCTTATTCAAAACGCTTTGAAAGAGATTGCGGCTTGCAGATTAGTCGCTACATCAAGAATATACTTGAAACCAAAATGTGCAATTCTTTTTCATTTAGTAAAAGCAATCTACCAAAAGAGATTAAAACTCCC
>Ga0100402_1002432_pt1 | contig 20985 bp, 18 predicted proteins | sample CryGeyme20150102_FD_80419 | JGI IMG/M metagenome (GOLD analysis project Ga0100402, IMG submission 80419) | Groundwater microbial communities from Crystal Geyser aquifers in Utah, USA - Crystal Geyser metaG 2015-0102 | ecosystem: Environmental > Aquatic > Deep subsurface > Groundwater | place...
CTGTCATGTCCCTCGCACACATCCGACATGAGTTGGCAGTGTCCATGTACTTCTCAGCGGGACAAAATTGTTGACTGTTCTGAGGCTTGGGGTCACAATCCCTCTTGTATATAAGTATATCATCATCACTTTTTGTAGCTGCTACTAACCATTAGCTATTAAAAGAAAAATCTAGTGACTATACATCATTTCCAGGCTCAGTAAACTGTTCCAACTGTGTAGCAAAAGTCCCCGGGCTACTACCATTATAGAGATAGATATTTTTATTTTATGAACCCATGGCAAACACTGATGAATCATTATTCCAATCCAAAGCCCACACATCACTACCTCCAGTTGACACTGTAACCACAGGAGTACTGCCACTAACATCCCATATAGCCACCCTTTTTCCAGTGTCAGTTGAAGAAGCTACAATATAGGAACCATTGGGACTGAAATCAAGAGCATCTATTTATGAGTCACTATTTTCCCGATTAAACCAAGCCAAATTATATGAGGAAGTATAGTATCGTAAATATCCATCTTTTGATCCTACTGCATAGGAACCCGTACTGCTGAATCTGCAAGACCGAGCATCATCATTGTATGTGTAATCCTCTTTGAGAGGGTTTCCTGCAGGGACTGAGTATATGGCATATCCATCTTCTCCATTACTTCCACAAACAATTATTTGATTTGAATCTGAGCTGAAACAAACCTCGGCGATGTTCCCGAATTCTGTGGGGATTTATTTGACAAAGTGATAGGTTGAGTTAAGGATAATAATCGAGTCATTTTCTAGACCGTAGGCGATGTACTGCTGATTCGGTGAGAATTTGACAGAATATGCCCTCATGTTAGCCATATATGTATAGACTATCTGGTTGCTTGGAGATTGGTAAATGTGGTGTTTCCTGTTATCGGAACCGACAGCCACTAGAGTGCCATCTGGTGAAAAGCTAGTCTAGTAGATGTTTTATTGATGGTCAAATTTATTAATTAGACACCAAGGGGAGATAGACACAAAGAGAAGAAGGAGAAACAAGACCTTGTTAGTTGTTATCATCATTTATGTTTACTTTTATTAATAAACTTAGGAATGAATGGATATTTATTGTCCAGACGATGCTCTCTGAATGTAGCAAGATAAATGAAAAGCATTCGGGAAAAATTACCTTTTTGGATTATTATAACTATTTTATGCAAAATATAAATCTAAAACAACCCATCCATCTCCACTCCGACAAAAGAGGCCAGCTCAGGAAAGTTGTGAGAGAAAAACAGTAACTGTATCATGGCGATATGTCCGGTTTGGTAGTCTCAACTCATGGGCAAAATGTAGAACAATGCACTCATCAACATAAGCAGAAGCAGTACTTTATGCTCAGAAAATATTCACATAAGAAAAAAGTACCACAAATGACGATTTATTAACAAGAAAGGGAATCAGTTGCCGGTCGTGGGGCTTTCAGAGCTATACATACAGCTTGTCCGTATGATCCTATCAAGGGTTTTCCGCTGAGATCGGGAACTCCAATCAGACCTTTCAGAAGAGGTATTCGAGCCTTGTCTGTCAATGAAAAAATGCTTGAACTGTCAACCCTTCATGAGAACCGACCAATAACTCGTGTACCTCGAACTTTGATGGCTTCTACTTACAGCAACCCCCAAAGTTTTAGAGGAATAAATACTTTTGAGCAGCCTCAAATGGAACTTCATCAATCTGGCCTAGATAATGAAGAATAATTTTTCATGTACAGAGAGCAACATGCATAACTCAAGGAAAAGATTAAAAATGAAGGCGACTTAAGTCCAAAGATAGTGGCTGGAACAACAATCTAACCCTTCAAGAAGTATCAAATTCGATAGATTCAAAGAGGTCTCTATACCAAACAGGCACTCAAGAACCGTGCTGTCCTGATGTGATAATTAGTTTTTGTTATGATTCGACCATTGAGTGAAGCTATCTATGACTACAGAATGGTATACACACCCTAAACTACTTTAGGAGCTCGCAATAGTTACAAGGCACAATATTACGAGGCCTGTTCTTTTGTAGCAGCAGACAATATCCTCTCGTCTCTTAATCAGCCCAACATGAATCTTGAAGAAGCGATTGAAAACTGGAACAAAAAGAACACTGAGCTTAGCAAAGAAAGGAGGTCAAGCAAGATGGACTATAAGACCAGATTGGATGAAATGTTCAAAGCAGCTGGCAAAAATTACCATAGATAATAACTCGAAAGACCTTTGAGCCTGAGTCGAGAGAGGAGCAGTGAACATAGAGAAAGTCGATATTCCAACGATCGATACTACCCGCCAAGAAAAGATAGCCTAGTCTACCGCCACTAATCGTCTCATTACAAGAAAGATAACTACATGAAATACTACCCCAATGAGCGATATTGACCCATTCATACAAACCTGATAATAAAATAACAATGATTTGCAGGTGGATCAGAATATGATATCTTCATCGACATCGTCAAGCAAATTCTCACTTTCAAACTTCTCTCCTCCTTTTTTGGGTTCATTCTGTCCTGCAATTTTTTCAGCTTCTTCCAAATGTTTTCGTTTGTTGTCAAGCACCTTTTTCAATCTGAAGAAATCTTCTCTGGCTTGCTCGTCCAATTCCTGATCAATGTATCTGTATATTTGGATGAATCTTGGAATGACAACGTGTTAGAGAGCGTTCACACGTCTGTTGGTCACCTTGATCTTCTCATCAAGTGTTAGGAAAGCTGCCTGAAGAGAGGCAATGGCAATGAGAAGATCGAGAATTCCTCTGAATTTTTCTCTGCATTTTTGGATGGAGTATCCACCTCGCTCAAGACCTATCTGACTCATCGCGTTGTCAGGATCCTCGTGTTCTTTGAGGTTTAAGTTGGGAATCAACACACCAGCAATATTTTCCTCCGATTTGTCCATGCGAATTGTGGCTCTCTTGACAGCCTCAGTGACCTTGCCCCTGAATATCATAACAACTACTGGAATTATCCTGCGGCGTACTTGGCCTCAGCCATCAAAAAGAAGGCTTCCCTACAGCTCTAACCCATTTTCTTCTTGCTCTCAAGGAGGCTCTTCATGACCTCTTTGAATTTCTTCTTGAGGGCATCAGCTTTTCTCTTAAGGAGCTCGTGACCCTTTCTGGCAGCAGCAATTTTTTGCTTGTAGAGCTGCATATTCCTAAATGTCATGTCAGGAGTACATTCGACTGGCGGTGATTTGCTGACTCATCGCTTGATATGTTTTTTAGATAAGATTATAGGATAAAACTCCAAATATTAAATCACAACTTATTAACCTCACTTAGTGCAAGTTTTTTATTGCTACAAAGGAGGACCTTCTGTCTAGAAAGTAAGGGACATGCCGGCAAGAACTCGCTTGAATGGAGCATTTTTCTACTCTGGAGCATGCGATAAGCTTAATAAGAACGAACTAAAATTGACGCTTTCAACTTTTATTCCTAATGTCTTCGCTATTTTGAAGTATTGGATTAATCTTTTTCGATGGTGACATTTTGCTAGAATCTCCTTAATTTGAGGATGAAAGATCCTCGGAATCTCCTTATTCATACTATAGACCTCTCTGACTCGATCGAACTGTTGCTTTCTGCTAGTCCTCTTGTGATATCTCGACAGAAATTCCTATTCTTCTTCCTCGCTGGCATTGGTAGAACTAGATTGGCTGAGTTTATCAGTAATCGAGTTGAATTGTTGTAAGTAATAATGGTTTTGGACGAAGGAGTACTTTCGATAGAGTGAATGTGCTACCACTATGGCATTATTAGGTCTATTTTTGCAGGCTTTACAAGGTTGTTTTTTGGGAAGAGAGATAGCTCTTATTGCTTTTTTGCCTGATTTGCTTGTTCTCTTTCTGTCCATTGTGTTTGAAATTAACTCTATATAATTTGCCCTAGAACCTCCCAAATCTCAATCTTCAATTACCCATCACCATAAAATAGCTTTCCTTAAACAAAAGCATCTTATCTAAAATCAATTGGCCGATGACACTCTAGCCTTAAATTTCTCATATTTGTCTTTTTATAGGTCGACCCGTAATTTTAATTTATCGATTATGCTCAATAGATTCAACTTTGCAACGTTGTATTCAAATTTGTCGTTCTCATCTTTGAATCTGCCTTTCAGAGATGATATTTAGAGCTCGGTTTAGAGGAATTTTAGTTGAGCTGATTTTTGTTCAACTTAGGAGATTAGATCGCGATTTGCTGCTTTTAAGTCGTATAGAGCTAGGCTTTGTCTTGCTATCTAACCCTGCGCACGGATAATGACTTAATCGACATCAATAGAGATTCTGTTGTCAAGCACCCCTCCTTTGTCTCCTGCTCTAAGCTCATCAACTTTCATCTCAAGGTCGTATATCTCAGCAGCCTGACTGGCGATGGTTGCTTCGTAATCTTATGCTAAATTTTTGTATCGTAACTCGATATTGGAAAGAATTCCCTCATACTAAACTTTAATTTTTTCAAAGACATTCATGTTGGCTTTGTATTCCTGCAGGTAAGACTCTTATTTTTCAGTGATATAGCTCTGAAGGTCCAAATCTTCATCAAAACCATCCATTCCTTCAAACACCTTGAAATCATCACCATCCTAACTCTCCTTCAAGTACTGCCCGCTTATCCTAGACCCAGAAAGTGGCACAACTTCTTTGACAATGCTGGTGGTATACTGATTTCTTGTATCTTTGACAAAGCTCAGATTTTCACAGTCATATTTGTTCAACTACATTTTTAAGGCTTGATTTTCAGTGAGAAGAGAGTTGGCTCGAGCCTACAAAGTTTAAACTTGTTCTCGTAAAGTTTGAAGCTCCCCTCCTTCTTAGTTGAAACTGTTAATCCTTTCTTTTAATAATTTTTTGATCTCCTCATTAGACACCTTGAATCTTTCTATTTTTTTCTTTAGCTCTACAATCTATTCTTTGAGTGAATTATTTTATTTGTTCAGCGTATCGTTCTCTTTGGATAGCTGCTCTTCTCTGTCCATCAAAGTACTAGTTCTCATTTTCTAGTCGTTCAGTAATCGTTATAACTCCTCTACTTTGTTGTGAGTTATTCTGGGTGTCTCTTTTCTATCCAGGGGTTTGATATTGTTCAGATTTTTTTAAGAGCCGTAACTAATAAGCACCTTTTCCTTATTGAATGCAGACTTTGGAGAACCGAGCTGAGTAGCTGCCATTCTAGGTTGAATTTATACCTTAGGAGATGGGGTTTCCTTGCCACTACCTCGTTTCTGAATGACCATAGGTTCACCCTTTCTCTTGGGTGATTCGTTAACTGACTCAGGTTCTTCTAAAATTGGCTGGATATTTTTGAAATTAGAAGGACTAGTGACTGTCGATATGGTAGAACATTTCCCTGCTCCTTTATCTTCCTTGAAGGTGCTGAAAGTATTGGCAGCATTTTTTCCATGATCATTTTAATGAGGTATTTTGATTTAGAGAGATGGTTTCTTAATAGTTGTGGCTTTGCTGGTCACTGTCAGTTTTTTCTACCCTTTGGTCTGCATAACTTATTTACAATTAATAGATACTAATTCAGCGACCCATATATAAGACACCATTTCAATAAATCATCATCCAAGGAGGAAGAACTCCTTCATCTATTGCTGTCTTCCTCGCCTCCCATAGTCTCTGACACCTACGACATATTTTTTCCTGATCTTGGGGTAACAAACACCAAGCACAAGGTTTTTCGTGCTGAAGGTTGGTCTCTATTTTTTCAGCGGTTCTTACAATAGCAGGAGCTGTGTGACTATACATGTGCTGAAGGGTATCAATGAATTGCTTTATTTGGCCGTCAAGAGCTGTGCTTGCGCTGTACTATATGTTGTCTTATTCGGATTTGATGGCTAGGACTGCTAATTTGTTGACATGGTAGAAGTACTGGATTTATTTTTGGAGGTTATTGCGAAGAGGGTAGTAGAATTGCCCTTTTTGCTTTTAGTTTGGGGATAGAAGAGGAATGTTCCCTCCTAGGCCTTTTGCAAAATAACGGAAAGTTTATGATGCCAAGGCTTAACCATTGTGGCCTTTGAGAACGAACTGATAATTGTGTTCTTGTGCATATTTGAGGATCAGCCTATCTCGGAGTATATTCAACAGATCGATGGTGTTGGCATTTTTATTGAACATCCCTAGCAATTTTCGGACATCTTCCAATTTTGCTCCTTCTTTCTCTAAAGCTTCCTCTAATTTTATAATTTTCAAATTTAACCCAGTTTCTTTTTTGAATATCACCTTATAATTTTCAGGCAAAGTATCCTGTTGTTGGATGTGAATACAGGCCAATTCATTGAACAATTTATTCTTTTGATATCTCTTCATCAGGTTGACCACGATATGGACCTTAGTTATGCATTTAGTACCATAGTGATTGAATTAAGACCGCCAGAGACGCACAGAAAAAGGTTGCTATCTTTTTTGACCTTGAATGTATTCTCGAGCAACAATCTGCATTTATACTCCATGTTGCGGAAAAGACATTACTGGCAAATAGGATCTCCCTTGTGCATCAGTATAGCTCTTCCTTTGTGACATTTCTTGCAAAGTTTCTTGATAACCGGCACAACATATTCCTCTTTTTTGGGCACTTTACACTCACAGTCCCCACATTGCTCTTTCTGGCATTACTTTCCCTCACTGACAGCTTTGATTTCTTCTCTTATTTTAGCATCCTAGTCTTCATAACCTCCACAAGGCAGCTCATCTTAGTATTGCATTGATTGTTGTAAATTTCTTTTATAGTTAATATATTTTCAAAATGGGTAGTTCGACAGCCCGATTGCTGCTGATAGGGTTAGACAATGCAGGAAAATCAACAATCTTGTCCAGAATTATCGATCCATAATAAAAGACCAGCGGGATCACTCCAACAATCGGATACAAAAAGGACACGTTTTCACGTTGTGGAATGGATTTCTAAGTGTTGGATATGTCGGGTGAGTCGAAATATAGAGATCTGTGGCAATCCAACGCGACCCATCAGAGTGAAAAAGATACCATTCATGGCATCATCTTTGTAGTTGATTGCAGTGACAAAATGCGAATTCGGGTAGCAAAGAGTGAACTAGACATGATCCTCTAGAATCAAAACATCTCCAACTAGCTGCCATTCCTTTTCTTCGCCAACAAAAATGATCTTAAGGGAGCTTGCAATTTATAAGAAGTGAGTCAGTTACTTGAACTTTCTTCTCTAAAACGAATGCATCAACTGGTCAGCTGTTCAGGGCTAACAGGAAGAGGCATATAAGATGGAATTTATTGGCTCTGTAACGCTGTCAAGATGCAAATCGAGTCGAAACAATGATTTGTAAAGCTTATATTTGTGAAGAAATCATTTTAGGTTATAAAAATGAATGATTAAATGATAGAATGATCAAAAGTCATATACTAGATATTGACTTATTTATAGTAACAATAAAAAATGGCTGAACAGTGCCGCGCCATCGTCAGTCAAACAAGACATACTGTTAAAAACACCCTTTCTGAAATCAAAGCTCTCGATTAATAGGTCATCATCAAAAACTATCACGCTGCTACCCTCAAAATCGATTTGCTTCTGAGAGTCAAGGAACTTAGCCTTGAAGAATAAAAAGAAATCATCAAGCAAATTGATGAGCTTGATGATGAGATCAATCAACTTTCTGAGAAAAAGGTCAGATTGTCTAATTCTCTTTACAGCAGTGTGACTTTATCATGCTAATAGGTCAACTTGCTATTCAGTGAATATTGGCAGAAACAAAAAAAAACAATAGAAAGATAGGCAGCAGACTAAACTGACTTGGAACTAGGAAGTCTACTTGCCTAATGCAAATTAGTAGAAAACTAACAATTTTGTTGCTGCTCACTTAAGAAAAAAATGGAACTTTGCGACCAAACTATGATCCTTTGCGAGAAAGAGGATTGTCCTCACAGATGGTACCATATTTCTTGTGCTGGACTCAACCAAAATCAAGCCCCTGACAATTGGATCTGCAGCATGTGCAAACTCGGCCTTCTTCTATCAGAAACAACCAACGAAAGCGAGACATGATCTAATCATTGTTATTAAAATGAATTTAAAAGAAAATCATTCAATGTAGGCACCCTTGTTTAAGCAAGTAACTAATAAACTCCTCCTTTGATATTCTCTGATCGTTGTCTAGATCAAGTTACTTGAGTAAAGCTTCGATTTAACTGATCTATGAACCCACCAAGAGACAAGCTAACTCGTTTCGTTCGATATAACCTGTCTTGTCAGCATCAAAGTAATCGAAAGCTTATTCCAATGCGCTTCGTGCCCATAATTTTTATTTGTTCATCATGGCAGAAGTGAATTAGTTGAGACTAATACAGCCAGATAGATCTTTGTCAAGCTTTGTCAATATGAATTAGACTTCATCTATATTGAAGTCAGGCTGATGAATCTTGAAGGCTTCTATCAATTATTTTCTTTCAATTACTCCATCTAAATTTTTATCAAGTTCCATAAAAAGAGCATTGACTTTTTTCCTCTCTTCTTGACTGACCTTCGCAAAGACTAGGTAACTTTAAATGACCGAAATCAGATTGTTTTGTCGCTAAATTTTATCAAAAGTACGTAATAATTAGCAAGGTCACCAAGAATGTTGGTGCCAGAAAAACGAGATTCTCTACTTCTTTCCATCTCACTCTTCTGGAACCAAGCATGTTTAAGAGCATCTCCTGCACTAATTCTTTTTGACGGATCTTTCTCAAGTAAATGGAGAAGCAGATCTTTTGCATCAGAGCTGACTTTACTCCAATAAGGATCAGTAAATTTAATCGAATGAGTGAGAATTTTTTGAAGAGTGTCTTCCTTCTTAGAGCATCTGAATGGGGACTTTGATGTGAGAAGGATATAGAAGATAACTCCACAACTCCAGAGGTCGCATTTGTCGGTAAAATATCCTTTGATAATTTAAGGAGGCATATAGCTAACAGTTCCAACTAATTCATGGCATTTTACTTTTTGTTTGATCATTTTATAGGCAGTTCCAAAATCCAATAACTTGATTTCAATTTCTTCATGGTTGGTTTTGTCATTTACTTTTTTGATAAAGACTACATTTTCCAACTTGAGATCCCGATGTACCACTCGAATTGTTCGAAGGTAGTTCAAGCAACCAAGTAATTGTCTTAAAATCACTCTGATTACATCTTCATTGTAGCTATTTCTGGTCTTGATAAAATCAATAAAAGAACCTCCATCGCAAAACTCCATGACAACCTGATATTTATTATCCCATTCGAATACCTCATATAATTTTATGATGTTGGGATGATCCATTTTTTTGAGAAGCTCCAGTTAAGCAAATACTTAGTCTTTTTTACTGCGAATCAGGTTTTACTTTTTTATGCTTTTGATGGCTCTAACTTCTCCGGAACTAAGGCAGATGGCTCTGTAAACACTGCCAAATGCACCTTATCCGATAGTTTGCTAAAATTTATAGTGCTTTCTGATATCTTATTGTCTCAGCTGAATAAAATGTTCCTGATTAATCTCAATTCTTCCATAACTTTCTCCCATATTCTTCTAAGTCATCACAAATTCCTTAAGATCCTACTGAAATTGCTTAATATTGAAGATATCTATGCTACAGCGAGGAACATGATTTGCTATTGATAATCTTCCTCTTCCATTTTTCTTAACCGCTCCGCTAATACTATTTCTTGGTTTGACTAATTTAACAGATTATATTTTCACGTTCATTGGTGCTGAATTTACGGTCTCTGTATGAAAAGACAGGCCATTGGAGGCTCCTTTGTTATTTTTTGTTGAATGGTTCCTGATGAAGGTTTTCAATGGGGATGGCTCATCTTCAAACTAGCTTGTTTAGGCTAGACCACAGTCCAAAGGGTCTTAGTTTTCTCGATTTTAAACTGTTGAATCTTTTGGAATAGGTGATTGTGCAGGATCTTAAATATCTTTGCAAGGAGTCGTACCCATAAATAAATGTTCTATATTATTCTAAATTAAGAAAAGTATGTAAAATTACTCCTATTATCTATACAGAATCATCAATCACTTCAAATCACTATTCATATTTGATAGACTCAACTTCCCATTCCTCATCTAGATCCGACCTCTAACATCATATTTCTTTTATTTCTTTAATTTATTGACCACTTTAGGCAACATCATTTCAATATCACCTTCATCTTTATTGTTTTTTATTTCATCTTTGTTGCCATCTTCGAGTAGTACACCATCTAACTGAATCTGCATACTTTTCGCCTTGGATCGATGATCACTAGGAGTTGACATTTTTGGCTGAAGATAGCTTTAGATTTAATTAAGTCTACTAGGGAATATCTTTTAGTACATCCAGACTAAAAGTTTTTAGTTTTGCATAAACATTTCAAGTAATCTCAACTTGTCAATTGTCCTAAATTCCTACCAACTGCTAATATTGTTGATATCATCTACTTTTCCACCGTATACCTTACGCTGGCCTACTTATCTCCGGATTGATTCAATGCATTCAACAAAGAAATTTTTTATTTAAAAGTCTTGAAGTTGAGTTGACATCCTTCTGCCTTACTTAAATAGGCTTAAATTGATTGCTGGATTTTGTCGGACCTTTGGTTCAGTTTTACGACTGAATTTGCGAGTACTAAGACCTATAGGCATGGAGGATTCTTTTGGTTTAGGTGTGCTGTATTTTTGAGGAAGTTCAAATTAATTTTTAGTGTTGCTTGTCTGTCCTTGAGAAATTTTATTTTTATGTTGTTTTACTTTCAACCCTTACAGCTCTTCTCTGAGGGTTTCTTTTTCACTTGTCAAAACTGCAACCTGACTTTCTATCAAACTTTTCTGTGTCTCGAGTATTTTTATCTATCTAAGGTATTATTTGTTCTATCTTTCAAGAATTTGATTAACTTTTTCGATTTATCGGTAATTGCTCTTCAGCTATTCAGTTTATTGTGATTTTTCATCAAGTTTATCGTATAATCTCAAAGCTTCTTCTCTGAAGAGGATTATCTGCTTCTATAAAAATACTGATCTTTCATTAGACATCATCTTCTTTTCCTGTTCTTAGCCTCTTGTTTTGATTTCAGATAGCTCTTCTTTCATGGTTTTGATATGTCCTCGATAAGCTAACAAAAATTATGCCTCATGACAACGGATCACCTCTTCAATCTTGTTGTCCATTTCAGTAATTGTATTCAATAGTTGACCATAAATACTGTACGCCTAGTCTAAAGCTTGTAAATGTCGCTCAGATGTTGCTTTGTCGTCGATTTTATCATCCAACATGCTGTTATTCTTATTATTTTTATTTTAATACTCGTTCTTATGTTATCACAATGAAACAGAGCTCATTTTACCTTTTCATGATCAGAATCATAGGGAGTTGTTGATAATATAATATCTTAATTCTTTGACTGATATATAATTAGAAAAAGATGGAGGCAGACAAACCCAAAACATAACTATAGTATCTCCTTGTACTAGATTTTGAGGCTACATGCGTAAAAGATAAGAAAATAGAGCCATGCGCATAAATCATAGAATTTCCGATTATCATCATCTAGCTCGCAACAGGAAAGCATTTAGATGTGTTTCACCATTATGTTAAACCTGTCTTGAGTCCAAAATTGAGCAATTTTTGTATAGAACTTACAGGTATCACTCAAGCTATGGTTGATAAGGGACTTGTGATATAACAAGTGTTAGAAGAGCTCGATAGATGGATTGGCAAGTTAGATTATCTAAAGGAAGGAAACTTTACTTTTGTTACTTGTGGAGACTGGGATTTGAGAAGTTGTCTCAAACATGAAGCTAAGCAAAAACGACTTCACATCAGAAAATATTTAAGAAGCTACATAAATATCAAAAAATACTTTGCCAAAGTTTTAGGATTAGAGGGCACAACAGGAATGATGGACATGCTTCAAAACCTGGGAATATAGCATGAAGGAAAACATCATAGTGGAATAGATGATGTGAGAAACATATGCAAGATATGCTGGACCTTAGTTGTTAATCATGGAGCTACTTATCTCAAAAAAGAGATCAATACTGTCAGATATCCAATGTAAGCTGACAACCTGAAGCCTTAGATAAAATATTTGATGGTCTTAGATTTCGAAGCTACTTGCATCAATAATGGACAAATGGAACCTTGTGCTTAAATTATATAATTTCCAGTCATCCTGATAGACACTCATTCTGCCAAATAGCTCGATGTCTTTCATCAATACGTCAAGCCAAAATTAAATCCAAAACTTTCTGAATTTTGTACAGAACTCACAGGAATCACACAATAGCAAGTAGACAAAGGAAAACCTATTGAAGATGTTCTTTAAGATTTTTATAAATGGGTAGATTCTCAAAAAGTACTCACCAAAGACAATTTCGTATTCGTAACATGTGGCGATTGGGACTTCAATACTTGTCTCAGACAGGAAGCCAAGGCAAAACATATCAAACTGCCAGATTGTTTCAGCCAATATGTGAATATCAAAGCATATTTTCCCAAGGTGTTGCAATTTAAGGGAAAAATGATAGGAATGATGCAAATGCTAGACAAACTCAATATCAAACATTTAGGTAAACATCATAGTGGAATCGATGATGTTCGTAATTTGAGCAAAATTTGCCTAACTTTATTGAGCAAATATGATGCTAAATTCCCAAAAGGATAAATCAGAACCGTAACATACTGATCTCTATGTATTTGATAAAAATCACACTTCTAATGTAAAGCTTTGTTTTGTTGGAGGAAAAAAGGGTTATTCCAATGGAGCTGTTGAAACTCTTTTGTGTTTGTTAAATTTCTTTTGGAAGACTCTTTTGAAACTAACCTTGGGTTCTGAGTAATGGCGAATCGACTCTACTTTTTCACTTAATGGTTCCTATTTTTTGAAAAATTATTAGGTACATAATTTTCGGACTTACTCATGAGCTATGAGAATTTATCTTTCATTTTGTTCATATGTTTTGGGAACGAAACTGCAATACCGATCTACTCGACTGATATACCTATCTAAGATCCTTAGTTTTGTCTTTTTCTTTCTCAAATCAGTCTGAATATCATTGGCATTCAGAAATATGTTTTATCCTTTCATTCTGAAGGTCTCAACATCTTTCAATGTTTTACATCTTTAGGCCTTTGTAAAAGCTTTGAAGTTAGGAGTATGTGTTCGTTATAGAATAAACTTTTCTGACTGAGTACGCCTTCTTTCATGTTTAGAGCAAAAACTGGCATTCATTATGAAATCTACTATGCTTTTTTTTGTGTTTTATTGCTTCATGTAACTATACACCGCATTTTTCTCCTTGGGGTCCATAGATAGTGAAACTTTGTCAGTTTTCCGTTTCTGGAGTAACCTGGTATTATTGGAAATATGGCGAAAGCGCCCGAATTCGGCATTTTTCTTGCTTTTAGTCATCAGAAACATCATTATTGCTAAGGTTAAAGTAAATATACAATGAGTATAAAGTAAGTTAATAATGAATTATGATCAATTTCAGCATTTTTTGCCGAGGATTCCTCTCCATTTGGAAATGTCAAGCAAATTGTGAAGACAATTCTTACCGCTGGACTTTTAAGATGATTTTTCTTCCTTGCAATCGTTTGATGGTTTCTTGATGATACACCCCTTCTTCTTATCTGAATCTCCTTCGCATCTGTTCTTGTTCCATTTATCACTGCCGCATTTGCTGTCTGAAGATTTTGACTATGATTCTGATTCACAATTTTTAGGTTTTGTTGGTTGACACTTGCAAGTAGCCTAGTCCCAGAAGTATCCCAAAGTACATTTTGCTTGATAGGGACAGGTACACTTACAAGCAGCTACGTTCCAGGTCTGAGGAGAGTTGCAAGGCTGAGCTTTCTGACAGAAAGAATCCTTGTCGCAAGCACACTTTTCTTGGTTCCAAGCAGTTCCATGAGGACAGTCTTGAGGTTAACAGACACAAGCACAGGAAGATCTGTCTTGGACGTATCCCTTGGGACACCATTTCTTGTTGCACTCACAGTTGCAGGTCTTCTCGCTCCAATAGCTGGTAGTAGCATTGCAGGGAACCAATATTTGTTTATTGCATTTACAGCCACAGAAAGGGTATCCAAGCCAGTGATAGAGCTCCGTATTGCAGCCACACTCGTTGGAGCACTAACAAGAGCAAGTATTTCTGTTGTAGAAAGCTGATGGACTTTCCCTGCATCCATAACATTTAGTTTGGTCTTGATGAACTGAAAAAATGAGACCTCCTGGAGAAGATCTGTCAGCATCGATAACGGAGATTGTTAAATTGTTGAGCCCACATTGAATTTTAACTTTGAACTCGTGTTTCTTCAGGCATGAGTTCCCGGATCCGATTTGAACTCCATTGAGATAGGTCACAAATTGGTCATCAGCAGCGACAGTAATGTAGACATATTCTTGAGGACAATCAGCATAGAAGCGTGTTTCAAAAGTGCCAGTATTGTCGCTTGGTGAACATGTGACATCTCTTTTAACCCAGATCCATTGAGCACCGTTTCCCAAATAATTGGAATGAGCATTAGAATGGTAGGCATCGATTTCAATCTGCCTTCCTGATGGACTGGTCAACACAGTAGATTTAGAGCCTGAGTTGACAATGACAGTATTGGCGAGGGTTGTAGCCAGCAGAAGAACAGCAAATAGTTGTTTTTTCATTTCGAAAATATTATATCTTCGAATAGAACATTGATAACTTAATAGGCTCAAAATGAAATTCCAGTCATTATGAAAATACATGGAGAGGTTATTCTTTTTTCGATCGATTATAAGATTAAAGCCGTAATAATCAGTAGTATTTATCAAACACCGTTTGTTCCGCAAGTGGCATGGCCGATAGTGGGGTCGCAGTTTAAGATGACAGGGTCTCTAATGGGAAAAGGCTTGATCACGGGAATAGGATATGGTAGAGGAACTGGCACTATGGGATCGCACACTAGAAGAGGAATGCAATTGCATGTCTTTTCGCTCCAAGTGTAGCCCGCAGCACACCTGGCAATGTAGGGACAAGCACACTTGTTAAGTTCAGCATTCCAGACTTGAGGAGGCTTACAAAGTTAAGGAATACATCCGTTGTTGTCGCAAGTGCAAGTCTTCTCGTTCCAGACACTGCCTCCTTGACAAATTTCTCTGAAAGGGCAGACACATTTGCAGGCGACTGGGTCCCACTTGTAGATGGCGATGCAGAACTGAGGTTCTGCACATTTTGATTTATCACATGTGCACTGTTCTTGATTCCAAGTAGTACCCTCTGGACACTCTCTCGGCTGACAGACACAATCACAAGTGGATTTGTCTTGAGTGTATCCTTCAGGACACCATTTTTGGTTGCATTCGCATTCGCAAGTTAAGTCACTCCAGTAGCTAGTTGTGGCATTGCAAGGGGCAAAAATTTGCTTGTTGCATTTGCAGCCACAAGTAGGATAATCAATCCAGTTGTATAGTTGTTTGTTGCAGCCACATTCATTGGAGCATTGACATGAGCAGGTATCTCTATTGTAGAAAGCAGAAGGGTTTTCTTTACAAGCATAGCAATTTTATTGGTCTTGAGTGACTGAAAACACCAAACCAGCAGGAGTAGTTCTGCTTTTATCAGTGACTTGAATAGTCAAATTGTTGAGTCCACACTGTAATTTCAATTTGAACTGCTGCTGTCTGATACAAGCTTTGCTTGATCCAATTCTCACTCCATTAAAGTAGGCGATGAACTAGTCATCAGCAGCAATTGTCAGTGTAGCAACATTTTGAGGACAGTCAGCATAGAAAAGAGTCTCAAAAGTACCATCATTATCATCGTACCAACATGACTTTTCTTTCTGTATCCAGATCCATTTGGCCCCATTGCCGAGATAATTAGCATGATGCTTATTATGGTAAGATTCAACTTCGACATTCTTTCCTGTGGGGCTTGTGATGACTGTGGTCATAGGATCAGAAGAGACTATGACTGTGTTGGCAAAGGCAGCGACAAGCAATAGACTAGCTATTGTCACTTTGTTCATTTCGAATAATTACAGTTCTATTTCGATTAGATTTAGATAAAAAGGAATCTTGAGTAAATTCCAGTAATATTGTAGCAAATATAGTAATACATAAATTGACATTTCAGAGCACAAAGATTACACAATGAAAATAATCATCCTCTACGACTCATATAATAGCTCTCCCTCCATCCACGAGCTTCTTCCTCTTTTTAGTATTTTATCCTGTGTAGATTTTAATTTTCGAAACCCAATTATCTGACTTTCACTGCAAGATGATCTTTTTCTCGCCCAATTCTCAAAAATTCCTCCTTGCACCTTTCCATTTCAAGCGAGCTCTCAAGAAGTAGATCTTTCAAGTTTCTGATTTCTTTGCAAAGCATGTTGTTTTCTGAAACAACCACTCCAGCCCGATCATTTTCTGCTTTCAAAGCAAGAATTTATCTGTGTAGATCATCAATGACCAATGAACTTTTATCCTTTTCTCTGATAAAGCCAATCTCCGATATCTATAGCTCTTCCTTGAGGTTTAGTATGGCATTTTCCAAAGAGTTAATGTTTTTATCTGTGACTACCTGGAAAGATTTTCTCTCCTCTCTAGCCTCAGCAAGTTCAAGGTTTAGATTATCAACTTCTTCTTTGAGCCTATTCTTATCATGAACCAAATCGCTAACTTCAGCTGTATTGTTTCTAGTGATATTCAAAATCCTTTCTTTTTCATCGTTGAGTGCAGCATTTAAATTTTCAATATGCTTTTCTTTGTTGTTGATAATTCCATTCATTCTGTTCATTTCAGAGTTGAAAGTTTCATTGAGCTATTTCAATTCTTGATTTTTTGTTTGGGCTTATTGTATTCTTTTGTTTTCAACTTTCTCGAGTTCGGATCTATGAAATCTTTCCATATTTTCTTTTTATCTTTCTCGATCGAGCTGAGCCTTGTCAAGCTGACCTCTGAAGTCAACTTCAGTGTTATACAGTTTTCTACTGAGCTCTTCATAGTCAGCCTTGGCTCTCTATCTTTCTGCGTTGAGTTTATTCTCAGTTTCCTCAAGTTTATCACACACATTCTTGTAGTGAATTTCTAATTTTTCATGCTTCCGAGAGAGATCACCAAAAGTGTTTCCTCCATGATTGAGTTTGTCTTTGAGATCTGCCACCTCAGCTTCAAGTTCCTCAATTCTGTTCTCGAGCATTTATTTTTCTGATTGGGCATATTTGGCTTATTATTCTTTGGAAATTGCTAGCTTCTGCATTTATTCGCTGAAAGATCTCTGGATATCCTTGACTCTTTGCTCATGTTTACCTTCATTTTAGCTGAGCATCTTCTTGTACATGATAATTTGTTGGGTCAGAGTAGACTCAATGCCCTCCTTCTCTTCTCCCAACTGATTGAGTCTATCTTTGAGGATACTGATAGTAGCTTAGGATTATCTAACTTTAGAGGACTCCTCTTCTACTTTTTTGAAGGTGCTAGCTTATCTATAGAGCACATTGTCAACCAATTTGCTAGGAGTGAACGTAAGTGTAGCATAGGCAGCTTTTCCATATTTCTCAGGCGATAGATTTTCTAGTTTAGAAGGTGAGTGATCTGCACTCATTCTGCTATTGAGAAGATGATCCATTTTCAGAATAATATTTATTTATTACTTGGTTCAATTAACAACTAAAATTTATTCATATTCTATCCTTAAGTTACATTATACTATATTTTGATTAAGCACGATCAGAAAACACAAGCGTATCATTTATCATAATTTTAACATATCCTACATGAAGAAAGCTCTTGTTGCTGTGGCCGTTGTCTTGATGGTCCTTGTGAATCAATCTCAAGCTGCCTACAACCCTCCTGTTGCCTTGGAGATGGCTTACTTGTCTGCTATCGCCTATGATAACATCCTTCAGATCGATGCCTGGAACTGCAAACTGTGTTCAACTTACAAAATCAATCAGCCTAAAGCCTTCCTTAATCTGACAAGTGGAGTTGTCGGATATACTGGTTACTCTGTTTCTCTGAGTGCCATTGTTGTTGTTTTCAGAGGTGCTAACAACATCAACACTTTCATTCAAGATCTCAAAACAACCAAAACAGATTATGATAAATGTCCTGATTGCCAAGTGTCAAAGAGCTTCTTTGAGCTATACTCAACTGTCAAAGCAAATGTACTCAATAGCATTGAAAATCTTCATAGACTTTACAGAAGTTCTAAAATCTTCGTCACTGGACATGGTTTGGGAGGTGTCTTTGCTATCTTAGCAGCTGCAGACATCAAATAACTTTACACTGATGCTGAGACTGTCTATACTTTCGGAGCATGTAGAGTCGGAAATGATGCTTTTGCTAAATATTACCGTGTTGTTGTGCCTGAGACTTACAGAGTGATCCACTATGCTGATGTTGTACCTCATCTACCAGTTTCTTCAGCTGGATATGTCCACGCCAGCACTGAAATTTGGTACCAAAGCAACATGCAGTCCTATAAGACGTGTAATGCAGAGTCTCAAGACTGCGCAAATTCCCTTCCCAACAGTGCCCTAAATGTAGCCGATAACAACATTCAAAATTACATCAATCTTTCACCTCAGATTGGATCCCTCATCACTGAGAGTCAGGAATGATCCTAGAAAGATATTGATTAACTTTTAATTATGATAAAGCTAACAGAATCATTTTTTCTCTTCGACAAGGTCAGCCAATCTGCGCAGAAGTTCAGGTGCATCCAGTTTTTTGCAACAATCACAGTAGCACTTCTTCACTGTGCTTCCTTTCTCACCCCTGCTTCTGGCTTGCTTTGTATTGTGTTATGAGGTGTCGAATTCAGTCATAACCATCACTGCTGTTCTAATTCTCTTCTACTTTTTCTCGTCAGTACTCTCAAATACATGGAATTTTTATCCAGTTTTCAAAATACCTGGTCTTCCGTTGTTCTGGACTGAGTCCTTTTTGTTCTGAGCAGCTTCTTTTTATTTTTCCTTGTTTTAGGCTGGCAGCTCGACACTTTCTTACCAAATAATACGAATTTCTTTGTCACCAAGCCTGTCTATTTGATCAACAAGCTGAGGAAGAGCCTCTTTCAATTTTCTTCTGATATACCCCATTGAATATCCTTTTTTCGTTGTTTCATTGTTTGGCCCTGATTTGCTCTCGTTGGTTTCTATCATGTTTTCATGGGTCCTTTTTTGAGGCTGTTCAGGTTCAATAATTGTTACTCTTTTCTGCTGAGGAGCGGCAACATATTTCTATCTCTACTTTTAACTTTCCTCGTCAAGATCAATGGCCTCTGGCTAAGCATTCGTATTAGCTGGCTGAACATTCTATGGTTCCTGTTGAACGTTCTAAGTAGTGTGCTAAACATTCACAGTAGCTTGCTAAACACTAGTATTAGCTCGCTCAACATTAATTATAGCAGTAGCTTGATCCTTCGTAATGACTGGTTGCAAGGGTTTTTCAAGCTTTTTCTGGCAATCTTCGTAGATCTATCTGATTTTGGTGGCACTCATTTATTTCAATTCTTCAGCCATTTCAGGTTTCATCTTGATACATTCATTCAAAATATCCTCATCGATGCTTTCTTTTGGAAGAGGCTCAGAAACTTGTTTATTTTCTTCAGAATTTTTCTTTTGCTGGTTGAGTACTTCCAACAATTGTCGTAACCCCTAATCATTAAGTTTGTTGATTTGCTATGCACAATCAGGAACTCTTTACAAGAGACGAGTTCTGATTTAATTTATCTCTGACTGATTGAACTCATTTGATTTTTTTTCAGGATTTTAAATAGACTTTTACTCAACATTTTTGAATACATACTCCTAGCCATTCTTCTCAACAATGCTGCCTTTTGATTTATTAGCCTCAACATTATTTTATACTTCAACATCTCCTTCCAGACCTACTTAATCATCTTTTCCGAATGAGTAGCGCCTCTCTTTTGGCTTAGATTATTGATGAGGAGGGGGTTGTTCAATGTTTTTGACTTCAGCTACTTGAGCATTGTTGTCTTGTTCATCGTCTGCGTCTAGATCCATGATGAAGGGAACAGGTTTAACTTTTTATTAATGTAGATTAGCTGAACTTTGTTTTTGGGCGGGATTTTCAGACACCATTTATTTGGGCAAACTCTCATAATGGCTTTCATTTTTTCGGAGATCGACATTCATATCCTTTTTAATTTAAAAGTAGATTTATTTGACTGTCTAGAGTCCTCCCTTCTCAAGTTTATCAGCCTCGTGAGGAAGAAGCAATAATATATTCTTTTTTATTGCCTCCAAATCTTCAATTGTCAAATTTTCCTCAATTTACTGATTTTGCTGAGGAACTGGATCCTTTTGTTCGTGATGCTCAGATTTATCAGCAACTTATGTACAAGGTTGAATATTCTCCTGAACATTTTATGGAAGTTGTTACTGCGGTTTCTCTCCTTCTTGTGATATTTTTGAAGTTTAAGGCTGAACTTGTTAAATTTAATCTGGAGCTGGTGCCTTTTCTTCCTGCATAATATCTTCTGATTTTTTTTTGTCTTCATGCAAATGGGATGGCTAAAAGTCAGCTCCATATTATTTTTGCACACTTTCTGGAGGTTGAATAGCTGGAGCACTTAAAGTTTTTGATATATATTGGACTAGCGATTCAATTTATGAAGAATATATTTCCGATACAGGAGCTTCAACATCCATCGATTGGTTCTCACTTTCAACTCTAGCTTCAGGTACCATTTTATCATTCTAGTCAATTTAACCAGGTTCTTTCAAGTTGTGTTAAATTGGAACTTCGAGATTCTTTGATTGAGTTTAAGCTTATTTGCCTTGAGGAATTTCTTGATCTCGTTTATCTTTTTGCTCATTTGACTTCTGTTCTGTTAGGCCTTGATTTTGAGGGACTTCAACTGTTACTTGAGGAGGTACATCTTCATTTTTCCCCTCTTAGGATTCAATAATCTACCCTTCTTCAATACTCCTCTTCTGAACTGTTTATCGAGATTTATCCACAGCAACTTGTCGAAGTTATTCTTTCTTCTTC
>Ga0100402_1002433_pt1 | contig 20981 bp, 23 predicted proteins | sample CryGeyme20150102_FD_80419 | JGI IMG/M metagenome (GOLD analysis project Ga0100402, IMG submission 80419) | Groundwater microbial communities from Crystal Geyser aquifers in Utah, USA - Crystal Geyser metaG 2015-0102 | ecosystem: Environmental > Aquatic > Deep subsurface > Groundwater | place...
AAGAGGCGCTGCTGATGACGACTATGAGACTTAGTGTGCCATTGACTCTATTTTTGAAAATTTTAACGGTTGGTAAGGCTCATATCATGAAATGCTGACCATTTTATATGATCTTTTGAAAATTAACTAGCAAGTGCCTCACGAATCAATGCACCAAGTCATCAATAATCTGAAGGCGATTCTGAGCCAAGAATCAAACAGATACCCTCTGGTGATAGCTGAGGATGAGTAAAGCATGTCTTTCATCAAGTGGACAATGGAGCAACATTTCAAGGAAAAAGCCATCTACATGGAAGGCAGCCCTTTTGCAGAAGATAAATAGTACTCCCTCAAAATAATTGGAGAGATATGCAGATATATGGGCAACTAATTTGTTCTGATTCTTAGCAATTTGAAGGAAGGCGTTAAGACTGGACTCTATGACTTCTTCAATAAGAGCTTTACTTTAAGCGACAGCACAGGAAAAAAATATCTAAAAATTCAGATCGGGAGCAACTAAGGCATGCAGTCATTTGAATACAATCCCAACTTCAACTGCATGTACCTTCTTCTCAGTAAAGATTTAGGATAAGTCGAGCCTCCTTTCCTGAGTCGATTCCAAAAGTACAGATTCAGTCTGAAGAGCTACCGCTATGAGAAGGAGATTCCACTCTTCCAAAAGGTATAAGACTTCGGTAAGCGAATCAACATCATTTGCTAAAACAACAATCTAAACCACTACACCTTCAACGACCTGTTTATCAACTCCAATAAAAAAGCCCTCGAATCTTTGGCCCTAGCCTCCTATGAGACAGTCCGAAGCAACCACATGAACAAAGAGCGCAGGATGAGAAGCTAGCATGTTGACTTTACCCAATAGGCCTACAAAGAAGCGATCAGAAGACTCATCCTCAACTCAGGTCAATAATTTTACTATCTGTTCAAGTTGATCATTGAGAAGAGTGGAGCACTGCCAGATGTCATTGAGCTGATCAAGGAGACCATCGAGTACAAAAATCAAAATATGGGTGAGAAGAATCTACTGATTCGCTTCACCAATGAACCCAACTATATGAAGAAATTTGACTAAACCGACCATATCTGTTTGGACTTTTAGATGGAAAAGAAGGAGTCCCACTTTCAGGATACCATTTGCAAATTCTTTAAAAAAGAGAACAAGAAATCCTCACTCTGCATTTTCATGAAGGTGCTCGAACATGCCAAAAATCTCAACTATGTTCTATCTCAAGTCTAAAAAGTCAGAAAACGAGCCATCGCGTAAAAGGAAAATATAGAGAACAAAAAGGTCAGGATTGTATACTTGTTCTGCAGAGACAAGAACGATTCAGCTAAATAAATGTCTCTGACTCATTTCTCAGCCTACACTCAGGAATTCGATGATGGCAAAGTGGGAGACATCAGTGGATCCAAGGACTAACTCTTCAAGACCGTCATCAAAATGGAAGAATTGCTGAATTACGCTCATAAAGTCTTCGACTTCACCTTCTAAAATCCTGAAACATCTGCCAAATCGCAAAAAGCTCTTCATAACATTCTGAGTTAGTTTGAGACCAGCAAAAACTGTCACTTCCAACAGGCTTGCCAAGAGGTTACCACCAAACTGGAGAGCAACTTCTAGCTATCTGACGACAACATGAAGGAAATCCTAGCTGACAAGGAAATTCTCAACAAATTCCCCAGTTTCAAGGTGGCAATAACCCGCTACTTCGCAGATAAAAAGCTGTTTGGCACCATCGCAGTTTTCATCAGATACCTCATTGACAAGGAGGCCTTCCTTTCATACTCTAATGACTTTCTCTACTCCTACGTGGCAGCTGACGCATATGAGCTCAAAGACGCCAAGATTGACGAGTTCCAAAGACTCAAAAAATCCAAAAATTACAGTGAGTTCATCAAGGACATGCTGAAGACAAGGTTAAACTTTATTTTGAGGGAATATCAACTGCTGAAACAGACCAAGAAACTACCAAATCCCTAGAGCAAATACCAGATCAAGATGTGCAGACCCAGACTCATCCCCTTCTCCAAGATTGACTGCTAAAAGTTGCTCAACTGCCAAGAAAAGGAACTGGGCTGGCTGGCCAAACAGATCTACAAAAATCCTGAGAAAATTAATACCACCTACCAAAAGTTCGTGGATGAATTCAAAGAGAAGACAATTTTCAAGAACGGGCAAAACAATTTCTACTCGAAATATATTGACTAGAGCAACACCTTCAAGGAGATGCTTTGCCACGACTTGCTGCTTGACTTCGCAGATATTCATGGACTGTCGGTCAAGTATGTCCCCAAGTACTATTAATTGCTGAGACCTCTCTTTGGAGATGGTGACAAGCTGAAGTTCACCAAAATGGCCAAAATGGCATCAATTTTACTGGGATTTGAAGAAATATGGATTGAGGTGTTTAAGTTGATGAGCATTTTCTACGAATAATAGTGCGATATTCCTCTCGAATTCAAAAATTTAGAGGCCCCTTCTCTATAAACCATGAACAAATACTGCAAAATTATATTTACCTCCATCTAGACCACTCTTCTATCCTAAAAATGCATCAGTTTCTGCGGAAGTGCCGATAAGTACAGTCGCATCTATCTCAACGCACTCTTCCAAATGTAAAAGCTGCAGCCCTTGGTCAAGATATAGATTTCTGGACAATTGAAATCCATCAGGACTTCTCTGATCTTTTTGGATATATTCGACCCCAACAACAAGTCAGACCGGATTGAAGGTTTCATCAAGGAAATATGCAAAAGCAAAGATTTTTCACACTACCATTATACTCTACAGTACTTCGATATGCTCAACACTGAAGCCAACGAGGAGCAGAAAAAACTTGTCACTGAGTTCAAGGCCAACACTCTGTTCTACGAATGGTTCAAGAAGGTCAGCAAGCAGGAAGAACAAAAATAATGTCTGGACGCCTTCATCTCAAACTGCTAGGACGAGATATTCGCTCACAACTCGGTGGCCACTCTAAACCACTTCATATCCTTCCTCAAACCAAAGTATGGTGACATCATTGACTGCTTCCACAAGTTCAACAACAAGAACAAGCAAGAAGGCAACGTCATTGAGCAGCTGATAGTCATCGGTGAAAATTCAAAGAAAAATGATTTTAAGGACAACTTGTCGATTGTCATCATCAACATCTTCATGCAGAAGATCAACTCGGAGTAGAAAAACAGAAACATTTTAAGCAAAGTCAAATAATTCGAGGAGATCATCAATCTGATATCAAACCAGGAGACCTATGGGCTTGGCAAGCATTTCGCCTTTGCCTTCCTTAAGGCCTATCTTGAGAAGTACATTGATAGTCTTCATAACAAGGAGGAAAGGGCTGAGTTTGGCAAAATCGACTAAATCTTGTCAAAGAAGGACAATAAGATAGTATCTAATTTGAGATTTTTCTGTCTGAAACTGCTCAGGACCAAACTCCCAATCAAGGAAGTCCGTTAGTAATACATCAAAAAGATCAGATGCAAATGGATCAGCCTCATCTAAGAAATCAACTTCTTCCTCTAAAACCAATCCAGAAGCATCATCATTCCTAAACCAAGTGCTAAGGTCTCCCCTAAACTGCTCTAAACTGTTCAGAAAGTAATCGAGCAATCAGGAAAACCCGACCTCTTCGACCCCCTTTTCGAGGAAGGCTGCATATCTGATGCCAACAAATACCATCTCTTCACCTTCTTCTTCCGTTACTACTTCAGCTTGGTCTATGACTATAAGTCTTACAAGGCTGCAGTTGTTGACAAAATGACCAAAGAAAAAGCAAAATATGAGAAATTAGTTGGAGAACTCTAATTTGAGCTGTTGACCAGATACGTTAATAGCCACTTTGACTAGAATGTCAAGATAGATGCTCCTGAGGAGTTTACGGAGGAAAAGTTTTTCCTGTTCAATCCGCTGAATTGGCTGCTGGCCACCAGAAACTCTATCTCGCCCATCAATAGCCTCTTCCTAGAGAAAGGTCAATTCCATCAGAATTTCAAAGCCGCTTTCGATCAGCTCTTCTTCCCCTGCGGACCATAGAACCCATTCATCACCATTGCACAAACACAATACGAGCTAACTCGCAACAACAACGTGGGAGTCTACATATGTTCAGCACAATGCGACTACATCTACTCCCATTAAAACTGCGGCTGGCCTAACGAAACCACCAAGTGCAGAATATGCGGCTAGAACATTGGCTGCAAACCTGGCAAGGGCCATACTCTATCAAGAGACGATCAAGGAGCCAGAAGAATCATGTCGAAGTTGCTTGTGGATGGCAATGGATATTTCTATGTTTCAAGTCTATCCAAACAGCCGCATTTCTTTGATGCCCAACGAGCCTACATTGAGGCTGAGATGAACCGCATGAAATAAAAGGGTATTCTTACTGTGGGTAAGGAGCAAGTGGATATCAAAGGCTACAATATTGAGAACAACGGTCGGGTGAGCACACTGACCTACTACATCTTCCGACAAATCTTGCATAGCTTATTTTACTGCCTTTGCTCTTTGAAGGTCATCCCCAACGACCAAGCAATGACAATTTTCAACACCAAAACTGCAGAGTAGGCCAAAGCTCAACTGCTGAGTGTCGAACAAGATGACATAAAATATCTGAAGAAGGCACTAAATTTGGACAATAAGATATACGGCTGGATTTACGGCATCCATCATCACTTCTTCGATCTTTCTCGCAACTTCCAGGGGCATGTTGCTTCCTATGCCAATTAGGTGGAAACAAGATCTGACACATTGGCCAGTCAACTCCTGGCTCAGGTCGATGACAATAAGGTTAACAAGGCCTACTTTTAGCTTTACAAAGATATAGCAAATACCCTCAAGGGTGGCCTCATCACAAGGCATGTCAACAGCATCAATGACCTCACAGCCAAAAACAGATTCACTAGGGATATCTTCGAAGAATTGCTGGAAAGGTTCATCAAAGCCAATACAACTGAGAGCAAGTTCAAATTGTCAGAGGACAACACTGTCCTTCAGGGCACCATGCAGTTTCCCAATGATTCTCTTCTTACGGAGGATAGAATTGACTAAGGCAACTTCCCCTTCAGTAGATTGCTCAAATTGCCCGATAAGGTTATCAAATACAGCGAAATAGTTGTCTCCTTCGAGCTTCAAATCAGAGAGAAATATCCTTTCTTGGACTATGTCCTCAAAAATTCTGACGCTATCTGCAGTATGTTCGACTTCTTCACTGTCCTCTCCTTCTCCAACGAACTGTTTACCGAGGTCGAGAACACCTATGAGAGGAAAGACGCTGAGAGAATGGTCGGGTAGTTCATCAAGGAGCTCAAAGACAAAAAGCAGAACAGCTTGCATAGCATACTGAAGGATCCTCAAGCTGCAATCAATGCCTGGAACAGGTTGGCCAAAAGATTGGGCACTCTCCAGAACAACTGCACCATCGTCGGCAAAATGAATGATGCATACTCCCTAACAGAAACCCCAGTCAAGGCCTTCCTGATTGACAATGTCAGCAAGACAAACCCCTATGGTCTCATCCTGTCCTCTCTCTATCACAACTTCGCCATCATGCACAACGATCTCATGAACATCCTCAACTCCCGCAAAAATCAAATTCCTCAGTACAAGTGCCTCAACCTATACAACTAGAGCAAAAAAATAAGCCCTCAGCGCATCAGATAGAAAGAGGTCTTATTCATCACAGAAAAAGATCTTATTGACAAGTTGTACGAATACAGCATTTCTTCAGTCAGCTACGGCAGGAATTTCATCTTCACCAATTTCGAGTCCTATGAGAGATACTTCCTGATGAAATTATAAGGAAAATGCGAGATTATGAGCATTATTTCTGATTTCAAAAATATTTGCTTCAATGGATAGGCCTTTGCTCAGAGCTCAGAATCTTCCAACACTCTCAACTAAATCAGAGAGTACTTCTATGTTCCTTTGAACGACAAAGAAAGGAAAAAAGTTCACAAATAAATCAAGTAAGGCAAAAATCCCAAGGAAATTGCATAGTGCTCAGTAAAGGTCCGAGGAGATATCGAAAGAATCATGATCACTATCCGCAACCTCAATGGAGTGGTAGAGGAGGCTAACATTTCAGAATTCATCAACAAAAATGTACTCGACTGCTCATCGCCCGAACTGGCATAATTTGGTGAGTTCTAAGTGGGGAAGATTGTTGCTCTCTACGAACTGGTCGAACTTGAAATGAAACAGGAAGTCTTATAGAGCTTACCTGAGAAGTATAAACAAAAATTAGAACCTGACATTGAAAAACATTTGATCGAGTTGTTCCAAAAACTACCCACAGATGATGGAGAGTACAGCGTTTCTTTGCTCGAGTTCGGTCAGGCAGTCTACAGGTTTATGGCCCGTAACCTCTTAGGTGGCATCATGAGTGAGGAGAAAAAAATAATGGAATATATCCCCTACAGATAAGATTTCTGGCCATTAGGGTTCTAGGAATACAAATTGCAGCTATTGCTTCAAGATCCTATTTTGGGACAATTATCGCAAATGCACATCTGCGCCTTATTTAGCATATTGGAGGGCATGATCAAGAAAAATGTGGGGGCCAGCTAAATCTGAACCGTGATTTAGCATAACTTATGTCGTATTGTTTGCTATTATTGAATTGAGTCATGTATGAGCAACAACTATAGAACTTGATAATGAGGTATTAAAGTGCATAGTGAAATATGACAATTTTGAGCAGACTGACATAATCAATAGCCCATCTCTCTTATTTTTTTGATAATCTTGACGTGGTCCTTGATGGGCACCCCCATGGCCTTTAACTGCTCTTGCTTTAAGTCTAACATAAGGCACCCAATTACTCCTCAACTTTGGCAAAGTGACAATCTTGTTGGCCTTAAATGCAGGAAAGTACTTCCCCATACCCATCACCTGCTCCAAAAAATATCTGAGGCTTTCTCCATCGTTGTCAGCATCCTCATCGCTCTCGCTACTGTCGGGAAGCTAGACTTTCATCTTTTGCATTCTTTTGAGAAGAACTTCATTGTTCTTGGCCATCTGTGTGGCATAGCCTGCATAGTATATGTCATACTGTTCAGTCTACCAGCAGGTGCCTTGACGCTTTTCTCCTTCTTCTCCACCCTCTGCCCTTATTTCTCTTCAGCCTGGTACTCTTCCTCTTCTCTTTTTTTCAATTTTTCTAGCTCTTTTTCCTTAAGCAATTTGATTTTTTCCAATTCCCGTATCTACCTATCACATTTCCTACCATTTTTTATGTATCTTCCTCTAATTTCTTGTTCTCGTCACGACTGCATTAGATCCAACTCTTACATATTTCTGATCTCTGCGCCTCTGTCCTTCTGCATTTAAATTTACAAATAATAAATGGAAGCACTATAACTCTTTTTCAAATACCATCCGTTTGGTATTATACCTATCAATATTATATCTTGAAGTGATGAAAACTACATTGGTATGTCTTGTCTTTGCACTCTTGGCAGTGTCTGCTGTGTCTGAATTGGCCGCAACTGCCTGCACCAACATTCCAGCTGATAATGTCTACTACCTCACCTCTTTCTGTGATCAAACCACAGCATGTGGAATCAGCTGTGGCAATTGCCAGTGGTACTATGCAGCTGACTCACAAAGATTCAAGTGCAAATCCACCCTCAACTGCAACCGTTCTGGAAAATCTGCCAACTTGGAGGTCATCGATTATGGACCAGATTGCTAACTCTAGAAAAAATCAGGAAAACCCATCATTGACGCCAGCTATTCTACTTGCAAATTATTCACAGGAGGAAATTCATGTGGCTGGAGCGACAAGCTTTCGGTGACCTGCAAGAAGGTGGGAACTCCTAGTCACTGGGGTAAGTTGCCGTTGGGAGAGTGCACCTGGGATCCTGAGAGAAATGACCTTCCTTTCTGCCATTTGGAGGAGAACAGGGGCAAATACACCCTCGAGACCATTGATGAGTGGGTCTAAGTGTAGGAATTATGGGATAATCTAGAAGAGCTCGTCCTTAAACAGTGAAACAGTGATCCCCATCCATCAATCCCCTTATTAATAGAATAGCCATATTAAATATCATCAAGTAGTGATCATTTTTGAGGGGACCTGTGTGAAAAGTGTAGACAACACACCTTCCTCAATTATCTGTTGAATTTTGATAAGCTCTTCGAGCCGATTTGTAATGCAATTGAGCTGTTCGTATGTGACACTGTTGTCTAAAGGAATGCAATTGTGTTTATGGAAAGGATATCCTCTCTCATGATTTAAATCCATCACCACCGTTTTTGTAAGGGGGAGGCCCAGCTTATCTATATCCTTAACTTTCCTTCCAGCTCTGTATGTCTAGTATTTCTTGTCAAATATTCCCAAAAAGTTAACAGAGCTGACCTCATTAATAAAAGGGTAGATGTTTCTGCTGCTCTTTTTTGTGAAAATTACAAGATTGAAGATGGAAGATAATCTTTTTATGATTAATTAGGTGTAGGAATGTATGACAATGCAGGTGTTTCTGTTGTCCTCTGTGTAAAATATGCCTTCGGGGTCAACAATAAGATAGTACTCTTTCTATCTTTATCGATCTATCTTCAGGAACGGAGCAATAGGAATACCCAGCATCTGTTCTTTTAGAAAATCAACCCGATCAATCATTTCTTTATGAGTCATTGGCCCTCTCACCTCCAAGTTAAACTTCCTCAGAGATGAATCCTTCATAAATCTATATCTATCCACTGACTTACTTCGATAGACCTTCCTTCTGCTCAGCCATTGTTCGGTTGATTCCTATTAACTTCTTTTATCTTATAAGATGCGACGGTTTCTTCAATTTGTTAAATTTAAGAAAATAGTCTTCATATTCGTTTATTATGTCCAGTATCAAGGTGCGAATTGCTATACTTTTCTTTAGAGCCTACCTGACCCATGTTAGTTGATACAACTACAACTAAATCAATTTGAAGTTGACTGATAGAATGAGACACCATATTTTTTATAAGAAGAAGCATTAACATATGAGACTGCTGTGTGACTGCTCCTAAAAAATAGATAAAATTTATCTTTCATGTTCGGAGGTTTAGTCTTGCATGAGGATAAATCCTAAAGCTAACCTTTTGGAGGTTGTCATATTGTTATTTTTGACAAGTGAGGAGAGAGTATGAAAAATTGAGAGGGTGACGTTCCACATGAAAGGAGATACCCTGGACATTTATCCTTTGGCCTCCTATATGAGCATCAACTCTTTTTAGTCCCCTTTCGACAAAAAACATGCTATGTAGTTTCTGATCCTCCTCTAACTCTGAGTCCACTGCCTCTAAAAGGCAACAATAGCCATGCCTAACTTCTGCTCCACAGCATGCGTTTCTCTTTATTGTGTCAATATCGCCTTAGAGTTGTTTTTTTTGGATGACTGTCCTGCAGGTCTGAGTATTTCTAGACTGTCCATTTTGCTTGTTTACCTCGAAATTTGCTTGAGGGAGTCCAGCTTTAGAGTAGCAGGATATCTGACTATTGTTGGTAATTGTTGAATATCTTTTTTTGTATGTGACCAGATCACTCGGCGAGTCGTGATTCTCTGCTGCGACTTGGATGCTAGATTTGGACTTAATTATCGAGTTGACTTCATTTTTTAGAGAGTGAAGCGACCACTCAGATTTCTTTTGGTGACTTTGAGTGAAACGCCTGATACCTATCTCTGTATATTTTTGTTCATTTATAAATTTATAACTTCCAAGGTCAATTCCCCCCAATCAGTCACATCTCCAAATCAAATTGATGTGGGATATAAAAAAACTATTAAATCATTCAAGTTGAGTCGATTCCATCAATTTGTTCAATCTATTCTAAATCTCACCCAGTCGTACTTTCATCTCCTTGGCTCTCTTTTTTTGCTTAGATCGGCCTATTTATTTGCTGGGGATGTTGACGAACATGTTGAGCTATTTTAGAGGCGATTATGGCCCTTGAGATTGTTCGGTGAGTTCTAGGCTGAAATTGATAATATTGGACTACGGGCGATTCTGTACCATGAACTATTGTTTTGTCTTCCGCCATTGCTAGCGGTCCATGTCATAGATGACAAATCTCTTGATCGACTTCCTACGTTCCTACCTTATGATAGTCTGCCAACTTCCACACATACTATCTCTTGCTTTATTGCTACTGACCCTTTCAGAATTTTCTTTCTCTTTGGATAGTGATATTCCTCGCCTTCTGGTGCTTCTATCTTGAGCTGAGCCTATTTTGGCAAGTTGAGGTGTTCCTTCAAACCTCAGAAATTGCATCTTGTTAACAGTCTATAACAGTATATTATTCCAACACATCACCTTTATATTTTATTGATAATATGGTGAAAGTAAGTATCTATCGGACTATCCTAGCCCTCCTCCTGTTCACAGCTACTCTGGCTCAGGCATAGGAGAGCACCACTCTCACCTTTTTTGTCGACTACGAAGAAGAACAATAAGATGACTTCATTGAGGCACAAATCCTCGTACAATCGCAATCGCAAGCACTCACACAAGCCTTGAATGAAGCTAAAAATGTGGCAGATCAAGTAGCATCCATCGCTGCCGATCACTGCAAACAATACACCAAAAAGGGGAAGGGAGACTGCAAGGAAGCCGTGGATGTAGTTTGTCTTATATTCAGCTGGGCACCTACAACATCGAACCCAAGTACCAAATGGTCCGCAAGGAAAATGTCTTCACCGCCTTCGTGGTCTCCTATGAAATTACCATTAACGTCTATGCCCCCGACCACATCGGGTACCTCATCGACAATTTGCTCAAATTACAAGATATCACCATCAAAGGCTTCGAATGGAAACCTCTCGATGTATGAGCTGAATAACTTAGGAAAAAGATTCGGAAGAGGAAGCTATCAAGCAGGGTATCGAAGAGGGATAAGGTCTGTGTGAGCAGGTGGGCCTGTCTCTGGGCAGAATAGTGGGCATTGAGGAGGTGAAGGAGGAGGAATAAGCTGACAACAAGAAGGACTAGGGAGAAGATGATGAAGAAGAATAAGATGAGCCCGAAATCACAACTTATAAATTCGAGGTCGAGTGCGTCAAGAAGGGAGTCAAGAAAGCCAAATGATATACACCCTTAACTTACCTACCATCGCTATCAGCCTATCCTTATTGCCATATCAGCTCTATTTTTATCAAGTGTCATGATGATATTTGATGAGTGATTCTAAGAACACAATCATTTGGTCTTCTCCTTAGAGGCAATCCTTCTGATCTGCTTCTTTGAGCCAACTGCATCAGTCTGGAACTTGCCATCCTTCCTGGCAGATAGTTCAACAAATTATCTCCTGGGAGATCCCGTGTAGTTCTGACGAGGTCTGTAAATGTTGTTCTCAGGGTCAGCCAAAAATTCAACCCAATGAGCGATCCAGCCCACAACTCTGGGAATTGTGAAGAGAACGGGGTACATGTCAGTTGGGAATCCCATTGCTCTGTAGATGAGTCCACTGTAGAAATCAACGTTAGGGTATAGTTGCCTGCTGATGAAGTATTCATCAGAAAGAGCGATCTTTTCCAACTCGAGAGCAATTTCAATCAAGGGCTCTTTTCCACAAATCTCAAAAACGTCAAAGGCAACCTGAATAATTCATTTGTTTACCTTTTTGACAATTTTAGCACGAGGATCGTAGTTCTTGTAAACTCGATGTCCGAAGCCAAACAGCACTCTCTTTCTTTCCTTGACCTCCTTTATGATTTTTGGAATGTTGTCCTTGGTGCCAATCTCCTCCAACATCCTGATGACAGCTTCATTGGCCCCACCGTGCCGAGGTCCATAGAGAGCACCGGCTGCCATGGCGATAGCTGTGTAGATGTCCACACCCGAACTGGTGATGTGTCTAATGAAGGAGGTTGAGCAGTTCATCTCATGTTCGGCATGCAAAATAAACAAAATATCGAGAGCCTTGACAAGTTTGGGATGAGGTTTGAATTCTTTTTCGTTGAGCCTATCCAACATGTACAGGAAATTCTCAACATATCCCAACTTCTCACTGGGCAAGTTGTACTCTCTTCCGATTCTGTGTCTGTACGAGTTGGCAGCAATTGTGGGAACGACACCCAGCAACCTGTATATTTGTTTGTTCCTGAATGCCTCATTTTTGTATATGTTCTGGCCAGAAAGAGCAGGGTTAGCGTCTGGCTTGAGAGTCGAGAAGGATGAAATGGTGGAGATTAGCATGCCCATGGGGTGAGCATTGTATCGGAAATCTTTCATTTGAGTGGAGACATCGGTGTGCAACATGGTGTGGGTCATTACTCTGCATAAAGGGACATTTATACTTATCTTCAAAACTGGTAAGCTGGCCCTTGGAAGGGAGTTAGCCGTAAATGAGAAGGAATGCCACTTCGAGGAAGGAAGAGTTTTCAGCCAACTGCTCGATGGGGATTCCTCGATATTCGAGGACACCTTTGTCACCATCGATGTAGCATATCTTGGAGGTGTTGCAAATGGTGTTCATGTATCCAGGGTCATAGACTCTCAGAGGCTCTCCATTGTGGTCGACCAACTTGCCGACTCCCTTGGCATCAATGAAGAATGAATCCTTGCTTTCCTTGACTCCCAACTTGACTGTCTTGCCAGTTCTGTTATCGAGAAGAGTCAGTTCCCCACTGTTGTCCTCCTTGATGTCATCCTTGGCCAGGGTCTGGTCTATCCTTTGCAATCGTTCCATGGCTTGGCTAAATGATATAATTATGACATCAAACCGATAACTATAAGATATACCATCAGTCCTCCATCAATAAAAATCCTGAATGATATAACTATCAAAAGATGTGAGTGCTTACATGCTAAGATGATTCACAGCATCATATTTATCTCTTCGTTCATGCGATTCTCCCTCATTTTCCTGATCTACAGCAACTACTCCTTGAAATTTATACGAGTTTTGCGACCATACATATCTAAAGCTTTCTTTCGCTAGTAATTGTTCGACCTCACTAACTACTCCTCTGATATTTTACCGGCACCGAAGGACAAACAGTACTCGTCGAATGGATTGGGCTTTTTGGAATTTTACTGGCTTTTCTTCCTCCGACTGTCCTCTACCTCCTTTGTGAGTTCAGCTATTCTGGCGTTCATCTTATACATCTTGTCCTTTAGCATATGGTCGATCTTCTATATTCTGTCCTTTTTTGATTTTTTCAGCTACATCACGACAAAGTTCGAGTTGGCACATTCACAAGCCCGGTCCTGGAGATGCTTGAGCTCAGATTCGGCACGAATGGTTCCACAATTTTAACATTTTTTGCGAATTTCGCTCTGACTGAACTTCCTGATTTCCTCCAGCTCAGGCTTGATAGTTTATCTAATTTCCTGCAGGAGGGTCGAATAGGTACCAAAGAAATCCAAGTTGACCCAAGCAAATCTTACCTCCTCTTTGTCAATTTTGGCTGTTTCAAAGTTCACTAGAAATCCATTTTTGAGCTCAGTCACCAAGTTATCGATATTTTTACTCCTCCAGAATGCCCCATCCGACAGACTGGTCACCTTTTAAACGCCTTCTAATTTTTTGGCACAGAGATAAGCCATAACAGCTCTGTGCTATTCATGAAAGAAGAGTGTGGTCCAGTATTGCATGAACTCTAACTTGGCCCTGAGTAATTTTAGCTATTTCTACTATAATCTCTGACCCACCTTCTACTCCTGCATCTGATTGTGGAGATATCAAAATGCTATTATTAAATAGGGAGATTCGATGATGAACAGTGCCGCTGTTAAAGTTGAGCACCATACTATATCTTATGACTGACCAGCCATTTTCAGTACTTAATCTAAGTTCAGTTTTATAGTATTTGTGATAACAAATGCAATAGCTGAGCACGCCCTAACTCAAAACCCGCGAACAAGCAGAATAGTACCTCAGAATAGAGTAAAACACCTAGTATCTGACACACCTCCTTCGCTACACCAGCAACCGCCGTCGTGTTTATTATCGTCCTTAACAGCCCTGCGACCTCCGCTCCATATCATACCTGATAGTCCAATTTTCCTATCTGCTCTTCACTTGCTGCGTCAAACAGGTCAATATCCTCATCGGCAAACAATTCATCCTCCTCAATCCTGGTCGCAAGTAACTAGCACCTGAGATATGCTGTGAGTATTTACTCGAGAAGGACTTTAATTAATTGAAGGAGGAGGAGCAGAAAGTAGTGAGTGGGCATTTCCAATTGCATGAATTTGCCAACATGCAAGCCGAAGCCTATGGGAAGTATGTGCTGCACTACGTTGACCTTTTGCTGAAGATAGCCCGCAACCAAAAAGACAGGTTCCGAACAGCCCAAGATAAACGACTCTGGAACCAATATTAATCTTTAGACAAAATTAAGACCTTTCTGCTGTCACGCGTACAGACGATCGAACACCCCCGACTTGTCATTTTATCTCTGGAGGAGAGCGAGATATTCCGAGAGTACAGCATTTTAGTGAAGGTGATGAACAACTCCGTATTTTCGATGATCAAGAACAGCAAGAGCAAGGGGGCGTTCGGGGAGATCGTAAAAAAGGAGCACCAACTGGCTAAGGCCAAATAATCCAGCAAAGGTACCTATCAAGGGCCGGTAGAAGTATAATAAGCCATCGAAGACTTCCTTAGGTTCCTAATCAATATCGATGCCATCAAGGTTGAGCAATCCATTAGCAACGTCGAAAAGTCAGAACAAAGCAAAAAGAATGAACCAGGGTCCCTCAAAGATCCCACAACTGCCAATGAGGCCTTCAACAAACAGTACAATCCTTCCAGCTTGAAGCAGTATCAATTGGGTGAGGTATAAGCCAACTTACCCTTTGACCAGAGAAGCTACAAATGCAAATTTCACGTTGTAGAAAAAAGCATGCGCTAATTCAGTGAAAAATTATTTAACAACCTCAAATTTGAGGCCACTCATAACTACAACAAATCCGAAATGGAGGAAGAACCTCCCCGCCCCTCAAGAACGCCCTAACCAGCCAAAAATTAATTTATCGTCGAACTGCTGGCCGCCAAAGGACTGTTGATCGTCAAGTATATCACTCCTATTGAACTGAACATCGAAAACACCGATCTGGTGATGTTTCAATGCAACAACATCGCCTACCACTGGTCCAACGTCAATATGGAGCTCGTCTAAAAATCTCCCAACAAAGTCAACCGCAAGAAAGAACGTTATCTATCACTCAAGACCATCACTCATCTGAGCGTATCTGATCGCCCACTGTTCAAATTACTTCTGATGATTGATCTGGTGATGTTATGTGCCAAGATAGCAGAGCCTGAGCTGAGAAGGCAGATCATAAGGGTATAGGACTACCACAGGATCGAGGAGATATCTGCTAAGGTCAATCACATGATCAACCTATTTGTAAGAAAAATATAAAGATACTACAAGATCATTGCTGAGGGAGAAAATGGTATCTGAAGAGATATGATTTTTTGATGTGTTGATACTGTGATTGATTAAGTGATCGGTGAGGTGATTCAATACTGGCTGATATTAATGGCTACTGAGGCAGTTGGCTATAATAATAGCTAATAATAGATGGAAAAAGATAACGTCAGTACGGCTACCATGTACCTGAGCACCATCCCCAACCAACACAAATCAAAAACTTATATCCGTTCTAATCTCGACATCTCCGACATCTCTGGAGCCAAATCTCGCTATCTCTAGCACCCCCTCTACCAAAGAACCACCAATTTCAACTCTAACGACATCGAAAAATCACATCCCAAACAACTCATACCAAGCCAGGTTAATAAACCTTCCTTCATCTTGGAGGTCGACGATATATAGGGTACAGACATCGAATATGGTAGGAACCAGGACTAAGGTGAATAAATTTACAACCACCAGACACACCAACCCACTCTGCCCGGAGTACCAGTCACCTCACGTGGTCTATGTACCAGTTTAGGAGCCCAAGTTCATACGAGATAACATGGCTATCGATGTATATTATACCTTATTCAGGACATTGAAGGAGTCAGAAGAAAGTAGACCTTTGCCAACCGAATTTAACGCTCAGGCAAGACTATCAACACCAAAGAGGCCATTTCGGTCAATATAAAACCAACACCCAAAGGCTTCATCAGAAGTAGAACCAGCAATGACTTCTGGAATGTAAGAGACATCAACACTGGCTAAAACTTCTATCAAAGTCAAGCCAAACGATTGACCAACCCTCTAGAACCCAGATATAATGTAGCAGGTCAGAAAGCATATGGCTAGATCTAAGGGAGCAGATACATTCCACGTAATGGGGGACTTCCTCTGCGACAAAACAACTCCCTCTTGACCGCAGATATTTAAGGTGCTAAGCCGAAATATAACAACTTTGTGGTAGGTAAGAAAGAAGATGTGCCTGGAAGCAAGCCTGAAAGTTTAAAGCGAGGGATCAGCAGTAATCGTAAGACCAACCCCCTCCAGCCAAACTACAACTATCCAGGATGCTCCTAGACAAGTTCTAATGGCTATAGGCCCAAGACTGCTGCTCAGAGACTGGACGCCTTCCTCAAATGATCCTAATTTTTTTCATTATAGACATGTCATCCATGATGATAAAATGAGAGATCATTCCTTCAGAGACTGAACGTGAAGATATCGAACAACTTTTTGCCCCAGACTCTGACGTTGATGTTGAGTATTTTGAGTATGTGGACAAAAAATTGAGGATTTATTTATTTCAGCACCAGCCTTCTGCCATTGTACATCAACTTCAAGGTTTTGTCTATGTAGGGACCCATATCTCTTCCGAAATGCATGTCCTCTATCATTTTGGTCTATTTTGGTGCGAGCCTGATTTCCTTTTCTTGACCTTTGACAATCTTGTCCACCTTCTACTTGGCTTCCTATGTCAGCTCAACGAATTAATAGGTCATCGGACACAACAATTCGCATGGCATGTAGTCAACTAAATAAGAGAGGACATACCTTTGTAGTTCATCTTATCGGTGTCCGCCACATAAAAGCCCATGTAGTAGTGCCTGAATTCAGGGAAACTCAGACGCATCCACCTGACATACTCGATCTCGATAATTGAGGAAAAGACGCCCAAACGGTATTACTTGTATTTCGGATCGTAGAAAAAGTATACTGATGATAGACCGCTATCTGTCATGTCGACTACCCCTACACCGATCAACACACCCTTGAAGTAGTATTTCATATGATAGCAACCTAGCAGTTTGCTGACAGGGCCTGTAATTTTCTTGGGTTTTTGATATTTGCACGAAGGATCCCAGCTGGGCACATACTCACCCTTCTCCTATTATTTTAGCTTGCACTCCTCCACTCTGTAGTCGAGGGCCTGCATACAGAGAAAGTTGACATAGCTGCTCATATTTTTCTAAGCTTTCCCGTGTATGACCTTACTATATTCCTGATACAGTTTATAGCTTTCGACTTTTTCCTCAGCCTTGACGATATCGATCGTCAGTCGACCGAAAGTTATCTTGTTGTGTGTGATTGATATTTACCCCTTGTATTGGTGCTCGGGACGCAGAACTTCGAATTTACTTGAGTTTTTGTCTTGCAGTTCAAGGTCTTATAATTTTGAGCTGGAGGAGGGAGGTGTCTTGTTGAATTGCTCTTTGATCGATTTTATTATTTTGGAAAAACCGTTTCCACCCTCTTCCTTCATTTATTTTTAATCCTTCTTCTTAGGCGTTGTTTTCTTCTCGCCCTCTATACTCTCCTCTTTCTTCTCTCCATCTCCCAATATTTCATACTCATGAGTATGATCCTTTGGCACCCTTCTGAAAAACAAATACCCTCCTCTTTCTACTTCTACCTTGAACCCTTCGATAGGATTTAGTCCTTATATATTTTCCTTGACATCTTTGACAAAATCAGGCAAAGAGTACTTAGGATCTCCAATTAACTTTTTGTTTAGCCCATACACTAACATTATTAGATTGCTGTAGTAGTCGGAGTTGTGCTCTGGCCTGGATTTGAAGTACTTCACCTTGTTTGATAGATCGTATCTGAACTGGCTGGCTTGTTCTTATGTAACACACGGGCCTTTTACTAAAGTTGCCAAGTTTTTCTGCAAATAACCAGTTATAGTTTCTGTCACTTTCTGTAACTACTCCTGAACATCAAAGGGCAACTCTGCCACATGTGCCTTTTATACACCTTTTCTATCCTTGCTCTTCTATTTATGCTTCTCTTTGGGGGACTACTCAGCCACCATACTTTCCACTCTTTCGTAGGCAATCATGATCACCCTCTTCACAGCTTTTCTTTGGTCTCGCTTAGGTTTGAACCTGCAAGCCTGCATTCGATGAGTGAATAACTTGCAGCATGATTTATTCAAATTTGGTTTGTAGTAATACGTCCCACATCGACGCCAGCCCCTCTCCACTAGTAGCTAGTAAGTATATGAATCCATATTGGGCTCTGAATGTAAGAGGAGATACTTGTGAAGGACCAGGAGTAGGAGGTATCTTTTTTGAGGCAATACCCGCACTAAGAAGGCATGTTCTCTTGGTAAATTTGATTGAGAGATAGTAACTCTGGCTTGTTCCTACAGCGCTCGATGAGCTGCCTGTCATCGAAGGGGACGCTTTAACTCTGGACGGCTTAGGCCTACATTTAGTAAGTTAATTTGATAATGAAGATCGCGGTATAATGTCATTCGTAGTTTAGAATGCTCTTAATTCATTACATCTCTGGAAATAGAATATGTCAATATGGGAGCAGTATAGGGTGTATAGAGGGGGGGGTATAGGATGTATAGGAGGTATAGAAAGAGTATAGGAGGCAAAATCACAAATTAGAGACGACTATGTTGTTGTGTTCGTTTTCAATATCCGACTAGGAGCTGTTTCCTCTGTTATTCCGCCTCCTCGAACTGTCCAAATATCTCCTGGCCTCCTCAGCTATCGCCCTCTCTCCAATCACTCTCTTCGATTTAGCTATCAATTCTAGCTCCTAGTCTCTGCTCGTCTACCCTAAACCTCGTAGTTTCATCAGGTAGTTGTACTTCTCTGTCAGCAACTTAACAGCTGTTGTGTTTTCGATCAGATATGAGTTCAATCTGTGGATCTGATCCTTGGAAGGTTATGTATGTCGGATGTCAAGCAGTTAGCCGATAGGAGTCTCCAATCTACGTAAATAGCCACCCGACCCACTTCCTGAGTTGTTGTAGCGAGTTGGTGTGCGGTTCCGTTCAGGCGTATAATTTTCTATTCTGACAGCATTCGATCTCTATATTTAAGTCTTAGGGCTGAAGTAGATAGGTGATGCCTTCTCATGCATCATTTTTTTGACCTGTATCTAATAATTGAGCTGATCTTGCTTCCTACCCTATCTTTCCTGATTGAGTGCTCCCACTACTTTCCTGTACTATTGATCTACATACCATGATATATACCCAATCCTGCCAACTTATGATTGAGGTCATTGATGACCCTATTGAGATGTTCGATATGTGCCAAATGTTGCTGCTCTCTTCCCCTGACCACATCCAACTCCTAATTGCTAACCAACCGACCCACCATCATTTTGACAGCTTAGACATCCTAGTCCTTGAACAGTTCTTTTGCTGCGTGACGGGATTAGATGAGGGACATTGTTATAATTTATTTTATTAAAATAGAATATGAAGTGATTATCACATTAACTATAGAGGGGGATGAGTTGGGGGAGCATAGGAAATTATCAGAATTGATGATGAGGGGGGATAAGACATATTTATAATTATTAGAATGGGGCGACCTCAGGTGTAATAAGAATAACCAGCAATGAAACAATAATAAATGTCGTAACTTAAATAACAACTGCAGTAACCTATTTAGTAAGTCAATAATCAGCCCATATTGGTACAACCTGGTGATGCCGAATACCACATGTTTCAAAAATTCAACTAAGAACAATAAAGTGCCTCAAATTAGCCGTACTGTTTTCAGTAAATGGAATAAAAACTTGATGAGGTAGAACTGGAGGAAAAAAAGAAGGAATGGCAGCAACAGTGGCAAGAATATTTGAAACAACAAGGACAGTACATGCCAAATTATGATGAAAAAATGAGGCAAGGACACAACTATAGATCAGGACATGGATTCAACCCTTGGACAGAAAGAGGATGCGGTAGAGGAAGAGGAAGGGGGTGGGGAAGAGGAAGAGGAAGAGGGCGAGGTAGAGGATTTGGCCCTCCACCTTTCGTCAGGGCTCAATTTCAGCCGACTCCTTTCTGGGGCCATTATCAACAACAGCAAAATTGCATGGGGCAATTCCATCAGCCCCCTTTTCAGCACTACACTCCCTACCCTTGCAATAACGGGCAAGACTATCCCCAACCCCAACAGCAAAATTCATACCAACAGCAAAACCCATACCAACAGCAAAACCCTTACCAACAGCAACGGTATCCTCAGCAATACCAGCATCACCAACAGTATAGTCAGTATTAGCAACATTAGCCTGAATCTAAAGACAAAGAGGTCGAGGGCTAGCCTAGAGAAGTATCATAATCTCCTGAGGAAAAGCCTGAGTTTAGACATAAACGATCGGGAAACCACCATCATCATCACCACCACAGAAGAGGTTGCAAAAAAAGAGGTTAGTTTTCCAGCCCCTAAGACTCCGACTCTGATGACTAGAAAAGGTAGGAGCATAAACAACATTAAAAATAATAAGATTAAATCACTACCCTATACTTCAACTAACTGGCTCCTTTCTTTCTCAAGAGAAAAATCAAATAGCCCCAACAATAAAAAATCATCCGTTTCTTCAAAAACCACCATCCTTACTACTACCCCTTCCTCGCTCAAATGCAAGCTTACGTCTAATATCTCGAGTCCTACCAGATCGTAAAATACCTTAGTTATGCCAGGGTCATCAAAATAATATTTCGCCACAATTTTGAAGATGAGCCTATTTTTGCGAAGTTGGCCATGTTGCAGGAGAGGAAAGTGAGGAGGTTGGAGGCTGATGAAAAGTTTAACATGGAGTTTGGAAATGTCACAGTCGAGCCTATGCTCAACCAGCATGAATTATTCGAGATGGAC
>Ga0100402_1002437_pt1 | contig 20962 bp, 9 predicted proteins | sample CryGeyme20150102_FD_80419 | JGI IMG/M metagenome (GOLD analysis project Ga0100402, IMG submission 80419) | Groundwater microbial communities from Crystal Geyser aquifers in Utah, USA - Crystal Geyser metaG 2015-0102 | ecosystem: Environmental > Aquatic > Deep subsurface > Groundwater | place...
CATTGCAAAACCTTCATCACCTGATAGAGCATAAAAAAGACTATCTAATGGTATGCCTATCAAAAAATCGTGTTTGCCGGTCGACCGACAGACAAACACCCTGTTTCTATTGCGCCAGTCTTACATCATACCAGGTACATCATCGTGCACAGTTGCTCAGTTCAAGGTTTCAAGTACAGTATTTTAAATATTGCAATGCATGTTTATTAGCCGCAGCGAACCATCACTGGCTTCTCTATCCTAAACAGGCCTGAGACCTTTGATCTACTAGTATCTTATTGAAGTTTTTTTGAAATCCTTTCTCTTGACAAACAAGGGAAACTGAGAAGTAAAGTTAGGTAGACTCAGGACTGGTAGACTACCGAACGATCAAGTATAAAATTCAAGGTAAAACATGCAAGGTCCGCAACACCGGCACCAGCATTATTATCACCCGTCTGATACGTTACCGATAGCCCCGAATATCACGCAACGTGCCTTTCATGTAAATCCGAGTGCTCATGAAATTGCAATTGGATCTGTTGAGCAATTGAGACGGTCCAAACTCAACAAGGCGTGGAAGAACGTGTTTTTGTCGTTGGTAAAATCACCTTCCATGTCTCTCTGTGTTTGGCGTGAAGTTGTCGCGGTGGACTCCAATGATTTGGAACTGATTCAACAGATTCCATTGGCTGAAATTGAGTATATTAATCTTCGTGAAAGGGATAACTTTGTACTGAATTTATCGCGAGATTTGGAACAGTTAACCTTTCGGTGCATAGATGAACCGGATGCCGCTCAACGGTGGGTAACCACCTTGAAAACGGTGTGCCATCACCTCAAGGGTCAGCAGCAGGGTGGTGCTGCAGCAACGGGTTATACAAATCAAAAACCTCAACCAGAAGTGGACTTGTTATCCTTTGATTCTCCGACCCAACCAAACAGCAGTTCGGCTGGTCCTCAATCGAATTGGGAGCAGCAGCTTTTAGGACAGCCAATACCAACACCGCCACGACCACAACAACAACAACAACAACAACAGAGGCCTTATCGCCACCAAACGTATCCTCAAAATGGGCAGACACTTCCGCCACAACATCAGCAACATTCACAATATCGTTCGCAAGGGACGCCTGCTTACAGAGAACCTTCTCCTCTTGGCGCTTTCGGCCAAGGTACCTATACTAGTACTAGTACCACTTCAACTGGTCAGACCAAAAATGGTGCATTTCAACCTTCATCTGGTTATACAGCCAATACTAACAATACTTATTCATCTTCCAATCAAAGCAAGTCTGATTGGACCAAGGCATTTGTTCAGGCACCACCACCACCCAAATCGGCCCCTGTGCACTTACCTCAACATCAGCAGGCTTATGCCAGTGGTACAACGAGACCCAGTCATCCACAACAAGCACAGCCACCACGCATGAATGGAACAAACCCTCGACATAGTCCACTACGACGTAGTTTGAGTGCACCATCGGAAGCTCCAACCGCGGCACAGTTACAGGAACAAATTAAAAAACAAGTCCTGTTGGAATGGGCACTCCAACCACCGGCATTACAACAGTTACGACCATTGTCGCATCTTTTGCGGAGTATTACGTCGGTCGTTCCTCCTAGGTTTCAAATGGTGCGACATCATTCCTACTTTACCAAGTGGTCGGATCTGACAACGAACTCTCGTACTAGTTATTCTACTACAAGTCAACAGCATCAACAACAAGAGGATGCTAAGCTTTTACGGAAAATCAAGTTCTTGTTACATCCTGACAAATTGCCAAGAGATTTTTCTGGAGATCAAGCTTATCTCTGTAAAATGCTTTGGGATATCATCAATGATGCTCAACAGCAGCAAGAAGCTATCGGCAAGTAAGAGTTTTGCGCGAATGCTACTTGCTTTCTCGTTGTTCTTTGTTTTTAGATGAACAGCAAGTATAATAAGTGAATGTCGAATGCCGACCATAGTAGTTTGCTACTAGTAGTTCTAATTAGCCAACAGTCCATGCGACATCCAAATACCGCTCTCAAAGAAGTTTTTCATTAGAATACTAGAGCAGCAGAAACTACTTACCACGGCAGGAGAACAAAGGGTCCTCATTAGTCTTGCACATCTGAAATATTCTCAGTTGTCAGCAGTTTGGTTATTCATTAGTATGGATCCAAGCAGTATCTACTGCTGTCGTCCATGTCTCAAGAAGGATGTTTCCAGCAGTATCGCAGACAACCTCACGACACATTCTACCTGTTCTTGTGTCCTAAAATTGTCGCCTTGTACACGTCAGATGGAATTTGAATGAACTGAGGGGTTTTCGATTTGTGGTGCAGCAGAACTCCTAACACAGTACCTGATGCTTACAACCTTCGTGTCACATTCCCGAGAAATAGAATAGGCGCTGTTTGGAAGAGGCACAGTTTGCTAGATGATGACGGATTTGGTTCTGATGCCTGCAGACGTGTTCCGTCGTTGCGTTCGGGTTGCAGAATGCAGAATTGTCCACCTTTGGTCGGATGTTATGACCGGTAGAGACATTCAATGTGTAAGCACGCCGCAGTGATCTCGTTTGAATCATTTCCTTCCTTTCCTCGTCTTCGTGGGAAAGGACCTTGCTTCGAAGCTGGCAACAGAGGCATTCATTCTCATCGTGAGGCCCCCTGGCTATTTGGCAAAATTTTGGAGCATCAATTGGGGCAAAGGAATCCGATTCTGCTTCAGCAAATGGATCCAAGATGTCAGTTTTTTCTGCAAACACAGCGACGGCTGACTCGCTGCAGGTAGACGAAGCAGTCAAGAACGGTAGTGACTTCAAGGAACCGTCCGCTGCAGCTGAGGCACGCTTTTTCAAGCATGGACGCCGGAACCAGGCAAACGTAGCTGGACCGATCTCCATGTCGATGTGCTTACGAATATTATTGTCCTTGCTGCCCTTCTTCAACTTCTTTACAAAGGCAAGATACGGCAGTTCCAGTTCCAGTCCAAGTACTGCAGCAGCAGTGGCAGATTCCTGTAAACTTACCAGTTCATCGTCATGTTTACAGTTATCCCCCGGGTCCTCAGGGTGCTCGGGCTTGTTCAACAGCTTACAAGACGGCTCTGTCGATACAGTAAGGGCTTCTTGCGGCGAATCTTTCCTGATCATGGTGCTTAAAAAATAGTTTATTTTTGTTTGTTTGTTTGTTTGTGGCACCGTGGCGCCTGTTTTGTAAAGTCGTACCAGCTATGTTGTTCATCCTTTTGAGTCCGCCTGATAACTACCGTAATACTCTGAGTAAAAGCCTTCCGCTGGATCTCTATTTGGAATTAGTACTACCGGTAGTACTCCTTTTTAATCATAGTACTACTAGTGGTCAAATTTGATAAATCGGATAGTAGTCTACCTGGTACTAGTACAGTAGTCCTAGTACAGTAGTAGTAGTTTGGTACCAGGTACCAAGGTACTAGTGGTATACCATTCCAGTCCCTCTTCAAGTAAGAAATTCCAGGACCGGTAAATAACGTATTACTACTAGTAGGTACTACTAGTAGTAGTCTATTACCTACTACTACTTCACGAGTAGTAGCTACGGTACGTACTAGCTTTAAAAGTGTACCTGGTACCAGGGTACCACTCAGTAGCACATAATGCTGTAAGTAAGCTACGATAGCTAAAAAAGTGAATTGCTTTTACAGCATATCCTGGCAATAAATAATACCGGTACTCTAATATCAAACGAGTAAAGATATCTATTTTTTGTGTCGCCCAATTCAAGTACTGTAGTCTAGCGGGCGTTCCTCGTTGAACAGAGCTTTAATGTTATTCACCTACAATGTACAGGACTTAACATACATACCTTGTGCTGATTTTCCAACCTAGTAATCGAATCGAGGCATTTGACAAGCTATCATTTTTGTTCTTTCTTGTTGCTTCTTCTATTTGACTGCCTCGGATGGGCTACGGCGGTCATAGTAAGCTAACCCGGTGCACTTGGTGAAGCCTGCCCCTCGAGAATCGTCGCTGCCGTAGACCCTAGCATTCGCAGTTAGCCTCCATACTTAGTTAGGGTGCCAATGTGTTGAAGACTTGAAGTAGGCGAGGCTGATAAGAGACCTGCATGCACTGGGTTAACACTTTTTCATATTACAATTGAATCCTCGAGCTCAATAAGGAAGGGCTTCATACAAGCTAGCAATGCGGTTCCAACTCTGCAACGATAGCGCAAGAAGCGAATGTCATTGGATCATCCTATTACTTTTTCAGGCTGAGAAGATTGCAGAAACTGTAAGCGTAAATTGTAATTTGCCTTGCAAATTTCATTGCGATGCTGGAGTGCGGAGTCAAGCACGCACAATTACGCCGGTTTTCATCAAAATTAGTACTGTATTGTTTCGCATAGCCCGGGCATCTTAGACTGTATGGTCCATAGATACTTCCAATTCGTCTTTTTGTTCAGCGTTTTGTGCAGCATCATTCACCACGTACACTTTAATGGGGTCACTTTCTTCCAAAAATAATTCACCTTGATGGCTAGTCGAGATTTCGGGAGCTTGACTCGCGATTAAAGCATTGGAAGCATCCGAGCAGAAAACTCTACCGGGTTCGGCCTTTTTTGCCAACTCGGTCACCATATTTACGGTTTCGCCAAGGAGAAAATACTTTGGTGTGTCACTTCCGACAATATTAGCATCAACAAGCCCTGAATGAATAGCAAGTTGAATTTCAACAAAATCAGCTTCCGCGTTGCCCTCCGCAACAAGAGTTTCTCTCGTTATTCGAATGATTTTCAATGCTTCCAGGGCGAAATACACCATTCGTCTAGCATGGTCCCCCGACTGGTCATGGGAACAGTTTGTTGCTCCCATCCAGGCCCCACCTCCAATAATGTCGGCTTTGAATACTTGATGATTTTCTGCGAGAGCATCAAAGGCATCAAAAAGACGACGCAGCATGTCTGCAACTTTCATAGGTGCCATGTCGGTAGAAAACGTTGCAAAATCAACAATATTACAGTACAAGACAGTTACACAATCATGCGTGACTGGTTTCACAACTTCTCCATGGACAAGTGACGGCGCGACCTGGGTGGGGAATCGGTTCTGGTCAAACCCCATTTCGTAATCCACGTCTTTTGGTCGAAACCGATTGATACGACTTGAAAGCTCTGCTAACGATGGACGCTCCTCAGGTAGCGGCAAGAGGCAATCATGCATCATGGCGGCTACAATGGACGTCATCCCAGGGGGTCGAGGGGGTCGTTTGTTGACCATCGGATCAATCACGTCACGGAGAACATCAAAGACATTTTCGTCCTTGTATGGGGTTTCTCTGGCGTATATCTCGTAGAGAAGGATTCCGAGAGCGTATACGTCGGACGCTGATGTTTTCTCACTAGACTCCATCAACAGTTCTGGGCTCATCCAATACGGTGTTGATGCTGTAAGACCAAAGTCGGTTACTTTGGCTCGAAGTTTATTGTCGATCAAGATGTTCTGAGTTTTCAGATCGCCATGGATCACTTGTGGCTTGGCATTGTGGAGAAACCTGACACCTGTTGTTATATCTTGCAAAATAGATTTCAACAATTCCCCGTCAAGTTTGGTGTCGCTCCTAACGAGGTCGTACAAGGAACCTCGTTCCATGTACTCAAGTACCAACATAGGTTCTTGGGTCTTCTTTATGACTCCGCCCATAATCATCGTAATGTTGGGATGGCGAAGTTTTGACAGTAGTCGCATTTCCATGATGAAATTATGCCGTTGTTCTTTCTCCTTGGCATTCAACTGCGAATCTCTGCTTCGCCAGCCTAGGAAATTGAAAGGAAATATACCCCCCTTGAACGCAAGATGAGAGAATGCTGAAATGCTACCTTTGATGGAATTACCCGTCTCAATTTTCCCAATTGAGCCAACGCCCTGTTCCATAGCATGTTCCGTTGCTGATGTTGCGCCGCGTGCCATTTTGTGTGTCCTTAAAATCGTTTTGACCGCAACTTTTGTTCCTCGAAACTCTGCAAGCAAAACCTTGCCAAAGCTTCCTCTTCCGATCGTGACAGGAGGATCACTAAACTCAAGTTCTGCGGGTTCAATCTCCCATTCAGCTGCAGCAACGCGTCGTTTGCGCAATATAAAGAGATACATTAACAACGTCACTAGCGCTAGTACCGGTAGCACAATTGCTGCTACAAAGCCACTCAATGCCAGACACCCATCCCCAACCGAGACTGACCCAGAACTGCAAATGCAATTACCATCCGAGTCGGGTACACGATTGTTGTCGCACTGCTTCGGAAGAACTTTGACAGAGAATGGTATTGAAAGAGGCTCCCGAAAAAAACAATCGGGATAATCATCATCTTGAACCTCGAAAACAATTGAGTCCGACTGGGTTCCCGGAGCAAGATCTTCGGTTGCCACCTGAAAGGAAATTGGTAGCGTCTCCCCCGATTTCAGTGTGTAGGTAGCGTCCTTGGTTGCAAAAAAGTCCGATTCCAACTGAATCCAGCCTGGTAGATCACTCAGAACTAATTTCGCGTCCAAACTTCCCTTATTTACCAGGGCGCTGCTTCCCCGGAGCACGGAACCTTGGGCTCCCTCCAATCTGACAGTGGTGTCGTTGGTCCCTCGATGATTTCCAGTGTTAGCGCAAGAAACATTCATAGCATTACGGACCTCTGCCGTAGGAGCAAAGACCAACACGGTCCAGTCGGTCACGTACTCCCAATGCTCGTACATGCAATAGAACTCAGTCGGATTCGTGTCGCCAGTTAAGGTAATGTTCATAATGAGAAAGTCACGTTCGCCCGGAATAGATTGTTGAATAGTTGTTCGAAGTCCTGACCAGTCGGCATTGTCAAGTTTGGTCAAATCCTGAAGAATGGTATCCGAAGGCAAGTAGGTCTGATTTCGTCGATCGGAAACAATGCTTCCGTCCACCAAATCGTAGACGACCCTTGACTCCTCCATACCCGTGCGCTCAGGGTAGATGCGTTGAACGACTTTTTGAGAGATCACGATTGTATTAAAGCTGGAATCAACCAGCAGTCCAAAGCTGGTGGGCGAAAGACTGTCCTCCAAGACGTGCAAAAGAGCCGACACTGCAGTGACCTTCATATCCACACCCAAGGATGCCACAAATGTATCATTGTACTCGTACCCTCGAAATGTTCCGGTGTAGTAGACAGGTGCTGTAGCAGTAATCAGAGCAACACCTTCCAGGGCTGTGTCAGGACTGTTTTTACGGTTTGAAAGAGGGATTAGACTTGATGTAAAAGAGAGCACAAGTACGTTGATCTGTTTGGTTGTGGTTGTTGAACTTACTAGGGTGTTGTAAACGTAGCTTTCCGTTCTGGATTGTTCTGTGGCAAATTTGGCTTGATAAATGCATCGCCGTGCGAATTGTACTTTCCCCCTACCACATCACCCATTGTCAAGGGGTGTCCGTACACTGCCAATGGCGGATAATACATGACAACTTCTGCCCAACTAACGAGCCAGGCCGCCGTGTACAGAGATTCGAACAAGAAGGGTTCTTTCGAATCTCCCTCAGTCTCACCATTAAGATGATCACGCCACCAAGCTGATTCCTTACTCTTACGATCAACGATCCAGGGCAGTAAAGGACTTAATGAGTCCATCATTCGAAAATCCGTCTCGGCATCCCCGACTAACGGTTCCCGAAAAGTTCCAACGTATCGATCGACTCTTCGATTAGGTCGATCGTCCGTGTATCCGGTCCCTGCTTCCACAGTGGTTGTGCCTTCCGGTAGTCCACGTGCTTGCCAATCCAGTGTTTGGCTCATTTCCTCTATCGATATGAATGAATAATCTCGCGTCGAGAGCGTGGCGTTGTTCTCTACTCCTGAAAAAGATCTAGCATTGGCAGCTTCGCTTAAATATTCTCTCATGAGTTCAACATCATCAATGGCATACTTGAAAAAGTTGCGAGCGTTCGTTGAAACAAAACGAGTCACATCCAAACCTCCCAGGACATCGCAGATCTTGTACTCTTTGGTCTTGTAGTACTCTAAGGAATGCACTCCGTTGCCGTTTCTGCTACCATCAATATTACTGCTGATGGTGCTGCTTCTTATGTTATCATCTATATTCTTGCTCATGATGTATTCGACTTCACTTTTTCATTTAAAATATGAAGTGTTCAGAGTAAACGGTGTATTACTAGCTAGTCTACATCTACTTGAGTACTCTTGTAGAATTTTTAGACGGAGCTACCGTACAGCTGAGTTGATGAAGAGAGCTATGCGAGGAATTCGACTTTCTCTCGCTGTACATTCCTTGAACCGGCGATTTTAAAAGGCCATTGCGAGTCATCGGAAATGACTTTTCGGACAGGTTACATATCAGACGTCAGTAGAAAGCGTCTACAAAGTCATCGAAGTGAACCTAAAAAAATCGCAAGCAATAGGTAGTACCTGGTACTAGCCTAGAGGTACCAGCCAATACCAGCCAACGACTACCTGGTACTTACTTCACCAGTAGCGTTGTCTGGTTAGTCATAAAGTAATCTGTGTGAATTTTTCACTATTAATACTACTGGTACCAGGTAGACAAAAACAAATTTCCAGTACGTAGTACTACTAGTACTCTAGCTAGTCTACTACCAGGTACTACAGTACCATGGTAGTATTTTATAAGTACCAGGTACTCGAGTGGTATCAAAATATATTAATATCAGATTACTCTAGTATGTGGTTGGCTACCAGCTACAGTACTAGACTAGAGTATTTAGCCCCTCTCAGGTTTCAATAAATCTCCGCTTCGCTGCAGCTGTCCCGATCAAGTTTCATCATTTTGGCCTCCACCGATGCCTAGGCCTACAACCAGTCACTACTACCCTGTACTACTACTACGCTGCTACTCCTACTAATAGACGACTCGTCTAGATACGTATTAACCAAGGCAATTCGCTCACCGGGAATGCAGGCGAAGTACTCCGAAATAATAGTGGTACTCTATTTTCAGCCTCTTACATAGCCGGTGGCTCTCCCCTTCACAGTAAATTAAGCCTGAGCCTATTACCATTGCTACTACAGTAGTAGTACTTGCTACTCTGTTATCAGTACCAGTTACCAGTAGTAGTGGTACTCGGAGTAGAAGGTGGATGGAACATGGAACACGTAGGTCAGCAATCCCGCGAGTTAGCAAAAGGCAAGGTTAAGATAGAATAATATAGATTATAGATTACTTCTTTATCTTAACTTGGCGGCGACAGGCCAACTTAACTTTCTATCCCAATCCAATATTCCATATTCCATTATCTTTTCAACTATCCTTGCAATACCTTTTTTCGCTAGCATGTCTAGTAGGTCAAGCACAAATGGACTGACTTATTTTACCGCCTTCATGGCGCTCTGAAAAACGAGCTCGTTACAGCGCCGTTTCTTTTTACACTCTCAATACTCCTAGAGTCTTAAAAAAAGCTTCGGCTCGATCTGTCCAGGTACATATTTCATGCCAAATCATGCCCGGCATGGTACATCTTCCAAAACCATGCCCACCGTTTGGGTACACGTGTAGTTCTGACATCCTGCTGATGTTGCTGCTGCCATGTTGTTGTAATGCCTGATAGTAATAAATTGAATTTTCCACGTGTGCCCAATCGTCTTGTGCTTGTATTAATAACGTGGGCGGTGTTTCGTTTGTTACTTGGTCGGCAATTGCCAATGGTTGTTCTCGAACTGGTTCTTGACTGACGCTACGCCAAGGATATACCATTATGGCAAAATCGGGACGACAAGATATCTTGTCATCAATATCATCCACGGATTGATAAGACCTACGACCAATACCACTCTCCTGCTGTTGTTGTTTTGGCTGCTTCCAGGCAACGTTCAAATGACCTGCCAAGTGTGCTCCTGCCGAGAATCCCATGAATCCAATCTTGGAGGGATTGAGATTGGGAAGTCGTGGTAGATGTTGTTGTTGTTTTCCTTCCATGGCAGTTGTATTGGTTGCCTGTGCCATTTGTCGTACCAATCTGACGCTGCGTTGGGCGTCCAATAAAGGTGCTTGTCCAAAATCCAACCACGGTCGTTCTGGTACACGATACTTGAGAACAAAGGCGTGAATGTTCAAACTATTGAGCCAAAGTGCTATATCCGTACCTTCCCTATCGACTGCCAACAAATTGTAGGCACCTCCCGGTGCAATAATAACGGCAGTATCACTACTACTACTGCTGTTATTATTATTGTTGTTGCTGTTGGCAAGGAATGGTATCAGTGTGGGAAGATTTACGTTCCGAATATGCTTATCCAAACATTCGTCTTGTGGAATCGATAATGGTGATGACGATGATGACGATACTGCTGGTGGTGGTTTGTTGCTAATGCTGCTGCCGCAAGTCGTAGTTTCATTACCAGCCATAATATTGGTTCCAGATGCTCGTCGTCTTTCACCTGGAATTTTATTGGGATCGGGCCATAGTGGAATTTCTGGAACAGCGGCGACGACAGTGGTGAGCGACGTCGTTGAAAGTTGGCGGGAAGCCCTCTCTCTTTGTTTGCTTTTCATATAACTTGTGACGTCAGTAGCAGTACTTGTACTATAAAAAATAGAAGAGGATATAATTGCATTGTTGCTGTTGCTGTTGCTGTTGCTGGTGGTGCTGGTGTTGGTGCTGGTGTTTTGCCAGCAAGATGGCAAGACATCGATGGAGCCAAAGAGCACCATTACAACAACTGCCATGAATGTCACATTGAGAGTGACGAGACGACGCCGCAGATTAGACGGCAACTGGAACATTTATTGCGGAGTATTAGTACCACGTACGGAGTATACTACTCAAGTATGATGTTTTGCTCTCTTGGCTCACCACAGCTCGTGGTACAGGATTGATAATTGTAATGCAAATTGAGAATTGAGATATATATAGCAAGCCCATACAGTATTATTGATTTGGATAGTCTACTAGTGTCTAGTGGCGTGTTTTAATTTTTGGTGGATACTCGAGTACATGCGCTGTGTACTACTACGACAGTACGCTGTGTGAACCTTCCAATCCAAAAAATAATGGATGAGGAGAAAGTGAACTACAGGTAGAGTCAACGTTTTTCATTGGCTCCCTCGGCTTGTTGTTATGCAGGCGTGTATAAAACCCTAACTCTACTTGCAGATCGAGTAATGAGTATGGTACAGTACTCTGCGCAGTAAAATGATTCGTTGAATGATTTCAAAACAAATACACGAAGGAAAACAGAACCAATTCCGAACACAACGAATAACGAATACAACAACATACTCTAGTACATGGTACACACACATATTATATTTCTGTCATTACGGCAACAACAACAGCTTTCTTGCCTTAATCTTTTTCTTCATCGGAACTATGAAAATGGCTCGCAATTCTTCGTTATTGCTGATGATGGTCATTGTTTTCGTCTTGGCGCTCGACAGCAGTACGAGTACTTTGGCATTTGTCACAAGAATAACGACAACAACAACAACAACAACAACAACAACAAGTCGTACCACTGCCACAACTACTACCACATTTTTACAGTCGTACCAGTCTCTTCAATATTCATATAAGCAAACAACACGAACAACACCAACAAAAAAGAAGTCATTTCACGATATGACGCTGTACGAGATATTGGGTGCCTCACCTACAGAATCTCGTGCACAAATCAAAAAACGGTATTTGATCAAGGCCAGAGAGTGTCATCCCGACGTTGCTGCTGCTGCTGCTTCTACTGCTGCTGCTATTCCTCGCCATCAGAAGCATCACGAGAAACAAACAAGAACCGAAGAATTTCAAGTCGTCGTAGGAGCATGGAATACATTGAGCGATCACAAATTACGACAACAGTACGATCGTGAATTGCAAGCACAACAAATGGTAACCGCAGTTGTAGCTTTGACCAACATATCTTGGCAAGTGCTGAAAGGATTACTGGAATTTGTGCATCAATTCCTGGACATTGCTACCGACGGTAACGATGATGAAATTGCAGCATCATCTCGACCAGTACCAGTTGGTTCGAACAACAACTAGTTCTTGTGAAAGGTTCCTGCAAATGAAAAACACACAAACAGTATTATAATAAGAAATCAAAATCATTTCCTGCAGTAATAAGCTTCTAGTCTACTACAGTAAAAAAGAAGTGTCTCGTATGGCGTGTGTGTTGTGGTGGTTCTGGTTTCCTACTAATAAAATTCTATGCGTATAGAATTTCTGTGTGTGGTTCGTGGTTCTTTTGTTCGAGAAATGCAAAACCTTTGACAGTACGCATAATAATAATGCAAGAGGATTGCAATGATTTTCGCTGAAGCATCGAGCGAGGGTGTGTGTATATATCCCTCATTCCTCTCATAGTCACGGCACTGCTAGTTGGAATCACTGTACTGTTCAATATCAAAGTCAAAAGACCAACTAGTGGCATCTGCAAAGGTAGGTCCAAGAGATTTGACCGACGAGATCAGAAAGGAACTTGTCTCGACGTTGTCAACGATAGCATCAACAATGGACTGCTGTGGTGGCAATTCATTAGCAAAGGTGAATTCCACCACAATGTTCTGTTCCCATCCTGTACTTGTAGGTTCCTGCAACGACGATGTGACCCAGTAACTGTCGATATTGCTGATCTGGTTGAGAGCATCAGAATATAATGATACCAATGCATCATCCAAATTATCTTGTTCTTGTTGGGAAGGATCAACGCTATTTTCGCTGTCAATTGTGTACTGGACAGCAAACACAATGCGTACAGTATTGGCTGGATCGTAAGGTGGACGAGAAATGTTTGCTTCTTCCGTCGGCTCGGGCGTTTGTTCCTCCATTGTTTCTTCTTGAACGGGAGCAGCTGTCGGTTCAAAGATAGCCACCGGTACTTCTTCTTCTTCTTCTGTATCTTCCTCCACAAGTGATTCGTTCTCTCTTCCTCCAGCAGCAGTGGTAGCTTCAGGCGTAGAAACAGTTACTTGTTCTTGTTCAGCTTGTTCGACATCTACGGGAGCCGAGCTTGGCGTCGGAGCCTCCTCCTCATCACCTTCCGTGGTTTCTGCAACGGGTCCTTGTTTTTCGGCTTCCCACGATTCTTGATCGTAGCCAAAAACCGTCATCGCAGCCTCTTGCTGTTCTGGTGTCAAATCGTTCCATGAAGTACTGTCCGAATCCACGGACAATCCTTGATTCCAACTCATTTCATTGTATCCTAAAATAGTCGCTGCTGCTTGGACTTGGGGATCCAATTCACTCCATTCCAAATCGTCATACGAACCAGGAGTAATAATTTGATCTTCCGTCGTCGTCGTCGTCGTCGTTGTCGTCTCCTCATTTTCCTCTGTGGTAGTCGAAGAATCTGTTGCTGGAGTTTCTGTAGTACTACTGCCATCGGTTTCCTCATTCACCATATTGCTGGTTTCACTTTCACCATCTACTGGAGTCTCTTGCTCCGGCGGGGTTTCTATTTCTTCTTCTTTTTGCGGTTCAGGGTCTGGTGTCGATGCATCAGTGTTGCTTTCATTAGTGATAGTGCTGTCATTGTTGATGTTGTTTTCAGTAACATCAACGCCAACTGGTGCATCTGTCAATTCTGGCAAGATGGTGGACGGAGTTGCTGTAATGGTAGAAATGACGGTGGGTTCTGTAGTCCCATTAATAGTACCACTGCTGCTGCCTGCTGCTGCTGCTGCAGCAGCAGCACTGGTATCGGAATTGCCATTGCTGTCCACTACCACTGTCATGACCACGACGACAACAACTACGGCCGCAATAACAAAACAGCAGACCAAGCCTCCAATCAGCAGGAGCATATTGCGATTCAGAAGCAAATCAGTCATGCGAACAGGTTCTGCTTCCATGATTTTGTTGCTACTATTGTCGTCGTTGTGGTTGCTCCTGCTACTACCAGATACCGTTATGGGTTCCTCCTTCTTCTGGTCCGCATCATCGTCCGTATCTGGAACTACAAAAGCTTCCACCAAGTGTTCTCCATTGTCATTGTTGTTGTTGTTGTTTTTAGTATCATAACCACTATCAGCAGCCGCACCAGCAGCAGCAGCAGCAGCAGAAGTAGTAGTAGTATTACCCTGCTCTAAATCTTCCTGCTTATCATCATCATTGTAATCATAATCATCATCCTGTTCCACACGACGACGATGACGACCACCACCGTCAACTCTGCCAGGGTGTCTCATTTGTACGAACAATTCTTCATTATCGGGACCACCACCACCACCTACAGCAGGATAAGCTCCAGGTTTCAAACCCGTTTGCAAATACGTACTGCGTCTTTTTTCTTGCGAAATGGAACGAAGTGGAGGAGGAGGTTGTTGTTGCTCTTGTTGTTGTTGTTGTTGTTGCGAGGTAGCAGTTGTTGCTCCTGTTGCGATTGCACTTGTCGTCGACGGCAATCGTTTGTTCTTTTGTTTCGTTAGACGATCTTCTTCGTCCCATATTTTTGCCATGCCGCGCGTTTCTCTTAACGACAAAGTTGAATTACTGGAAACACCCTGTTGCTGTTGCTGCTGCTGCTGCTGCTGTTGTTGTTGTTGCTGCTGCACGATAGTTGTAGTTTTATTGGTGATGTTGGTGGTAGAGGTACCGGCCAACGTACCGGGTTCTTGACATTGACCACGATAATGATGACTGATGTTGGTGGTAGCATCAACACTAGTAGGAGTATTTACTGGGTCTTGATTCTCTGTTACTTTCCCACCACCTGTATTATCATCTGAGATGTTATCAGACTGCATGTTTTCCTTGGGAGCTATGGCAAGAACTGGTGATGGGATAATAGGATTGGAAATGTCGCTGTTATTCCGCAATCTCTTCTTGTGTTTGGTGCTACTGTACTGGTACTAGAGTAGAGTTTTATTTGATGATGAGGGGAATGTAATCGATTTAGTTGAGAACACCGAACTTGTAGTGTCGAGACAATTAAAAAATTGGGCGGCAAATGCTAGCTTTATTGCTGGTACCTAGTAATACTAGAGTAACACTAACAACAGCCGCCAACCATTCTTGTGGTTAAGTGACTACTAGAGAGTAGTTAGTACTTGAAGTAGTAGACTACTACTAGTACTACTACTAGTAGACTACTACTATCGTGAATGAGAAGAGGATTGAAATGAGAGAACGAAATACCAATGCACATGTTTTTTGATCTTTTCAAACGTTTTTTTACGGAACACATGAATCATTCGTGGGTACCAGTATTATTGTCTTTAAGTAGTCTGTCGAAAGGTGACTCAAAATCATAAATAAACCTTCAAGATCCACAACTCCACGGATTATTCTAAAAAAATAAGAAAGCACTTCTCGGAACCTATGAGTGGTACCAGTACTCCAGTAGTAGTAGACTACCTGGTACAGTAGTAGCAATATCACAACAGTAGCTAGCTACGACGAATGAAGAGGTGCTCGAAATACATTGTGATTCCTACTAACTAGTACATACTGTCATCTGTGCCAAAATAATGCAAAGCAGACTAAAGAGTGAAGCTGAGAGTTTTCTTTTGGCAAGAGTCGAAGGGAATCCCCCCTTATATAAATTACGACCACGATCTCCAAGCGTTCGATAATTTTCCTTTTTTTTCTCTTCAATCTGGAAACCTTTCATCATCAGTGCACACACTATTTCTGTGCGCACGCTTCCTTTTCGTGCACGTTGATTCTAGAGTAACGCGGTCAGTCGCTGCAACACAAGCCATGACGCGATAGGCAAGGCCACAATGCTCTGACAAATTATCGTCCTACGATCACTGGCGAAATGTTTTTCTAGGCGCTGTATTTGCACTTTACATACTGGGTTCCTCTTTGAGATGCTTGTTCAATCTTGCCTTGCTTTCGAAAGCGGCGCCAAAGGAACACACAGACGATTCCAATTTTTTTGTTCCATAATAAGCTGTTAGAGCATTGGAGCCCAGCACTTTTTTTGATGAGCAAGTAGTGAGAGTAAACAGGCGCAAACTTTGCTCTGTTTGTTTACACGTTATTCTGTCGCTAGATTCCATTCTGTCTGCGCTGCCGCTGGCGCCTCCTGATCCTCCTCCTGCTATGAGCCGACAGAAACTGATACGATAGACCCATTTCCTTGATGTGTGTTTCGGGAACATCAGTTGCAGCAAAGCTTATCCATAAGCTCATAACAAAGACAACAAGACCGATAACAGACAAATTAGGAATTCTGCCTAATATCCAGGTGGAAGACAAAATTCCCAGACGACCAAACGTGGCGGCAAAGGCGTGTCCCGTGGTTCGAATTTCGGAACTCAAGACTTCCGTCGTAGAAACCCATGTTGTTCCTCGACCTCCAAACATAAACATGCGCGCCAAAAAGGCAAAGATGATCACAGCGTTACCGTTCTCTAAAAACGGAACTTCGTTCCAGACACTCAATGTCAAACTGGCCAGAGCTGCGGCAAAGTAGGCGAGACATTGGGTCGGAATTCGACCCCAACGATCTATAATGGTCGTCAATGATAAAATACCAGCAAGTTCCGCTGCAGCGGCACAAAATACAGCCAGATAGTTTTGATTTCGATCATCTTGGGCAAATACCGTAACGGCCATGGCCACAGTACCATGATAGCAAAAGGCTTGTCCAAAGTATGTCGTCAACAGCGCCGACGATAGTTTCATCCAACGAAAGGAAAAGATGCTCGTTACTTCCATCCACTGGTAATTCCTGATTGTGACCAAGGACGAAGCATCAAAATCTGTTCGGTGTCGACCAGCTACGTCAAAGTCGGTATGATCGCGCCCATGGTTGGCGGGAGGATAGCCGTTTCCCCATTCAACGTGGTTCTGCTTGTTGTTGCTGTAGCTGTTGTTGTTGTTGTTATTATTGTGAGCAAAAAGGCTGGACTGTCGCGTCTGAGATTCGTTGCTGTACAAAAGTGTAGATTCCGGAAACAATGCATAGCTATCTTGACCATTCATTTCGACAGCTTGGCGCAACACATCTAGGGCTTCTTCTGCCCGTCCGCTCGATAAAAGCCATCGTGGAGATTCCAGGATGGCAGTTGTACTCATATTCTTGTTGCTGGTTGTGATGGCGGGAAAAGGCAACCAATAAATGAGCATGGCGAAGAGTCCTGGTAGAGCACAAGCTCCACTGATCCACCTAATAGCTGTTTGATTGGTTCGTGAATATTGATCTTGTTGTTGTTGTTGTTGTTTTAACAAGATATAAATAAATAGCGATCCCAAAGTCCAGCAGAGCTGAACACAGAGCAGAACGTGACCACGTCGGGTTCGATTGGGTAACCATTCCGCTAATAAGTCGTACGCCACGGTAACTCCTCCAATACCAAATCCGCCCATAAATCGAACCACCATGAGTCCGTGGTACACGAACCACGGTTGGTAGTAGTAATAATAACAATAATGATAATTCAAAGCCTCCGAATTCATCGTACCGTTATTGCCACTGCTGTCATGACTTCCGCCTTTGATAAGGATTGTGCTGCTGTCATCATCACTGCTCATCATCATGAGTAGTACGAGGACGGAAGTGAACATTCCGCTCATCGAAACGAGCAACGACGATAATTTTGTTACGTATTTTCGTCCCGTCACATCGGCCAACATTCCCAATACAATGGCTCCTAAAATGGCACCCACAATTCCCGCTCCTGGAATGCACCATTCGTACCTGTAGTACGGTGGCAAGTTACCAATGACAGCAGGCGATTCCTGAACTGCTTCAAAAGATGACAATGATGATGACAATGATGATGACAATGATGATGACAATGATGATGGCTGTTGCTGCTGCTGCAGTAGCAAATAGTGCCGATGAGTACTCTCTGCCAGTTTGGCCAAGAATATGAGCAGTGCCATTTCCATGCTATCCAGCAGCAGCAGTAGTCCCGTTCCCAGTATTAAACGCCAATGATGTAAATTCCAGGAATATTGGTGGTTATTATGATTGTTCGTATTTGTTCCCACCAAATTAATCGCATCATCAATATTGATCAATCGTTCTTGCAACTGTGGTAGTGCAATCTGTTGCTGCTGCTGTTGGTCAAGATTATGAGCTAGAGGTTGTTGGGGCAATGCCCTCAAGGGATCTGCAGCAGTAGCAGAAGCAGTAGTTTTGTTGTTCTGCACTGCCAAATCAAACAGTTGATCCTGACCCACATGACTGACAAGTGCATGACTGTCGTCGTCGTTGTTGTCTTCTTTCGCATCATCATTATCATCAAAGTACTTACCGGCATGTTTTTGGAAGCCAATAGTTTCATCATCATTGTCATCACTACTGCTGCTGTTATACCAAAGACTTCCGTAGTTCTTGGCATTATGAGCCAAATCAAACAGATAAAACATTCTCTTTGTTTGATTTTGGGATGCCTTCAAAGGAGTATGATTTCTTCGCAATAACGTCTCTCTTTTATTCTTACAAATAGTGCTCCTTCTCGTACAAGGTCAATGCACTAAAATGAAAATCAAAAACCCCATTGTTGGAGTAGGCATGGGAGATTGGAGTACTAGTCTACCTGGTAGTAGACTTTGAGAATCAATCTTCTAATCTACTAGACTAGACTAGTAGAGCTGGTAGTCTAGTACTAGTAGAGACCCTCTACTACCTGGTAGCTAGTACTAGTAGCTACAGTAGTAGTAGATACCGAATCAATTTTTGGCACGGTCTGTCATCACCGATGGGAGTATGTGTACGACTCTATGTTACGGTAGTTCGAGCTACTGTGCAATAATAGCTCGTAGCGGTAGCAAGTGCTCGAGTAGACTGCTACTACTACTGCTAGTAGTAGCTAGTACTCTAAGTAGCTACCAGTAGTACTCGTAGTACACCAGTACTTATTAGTACTATGAGTCGTCTAATAATAATAGTGGCCGTAACCTTCTACTAGAGTCTACTCAACAGTAGTAATACACACTACTACTCCTACCTATGCATGCTTTCAACAATCGAGAAAGGGTTCATTTTTTTGTTCCGATCCCGTGGCCAAAATTATAAATTATGATATCCAATATTTATTCCCAGCCAAATTAGGCAACATATGCTTGAAAGCCCAATTACTACCAGTATCTCGTAGTAGAGCTGTCACTGAGTAATCCGCAACTATGTCTACTACTACTACTAGCTACCGGAAATAGCTAATCTGATACTAGTCGGCTCCGGTTCTAGTAGTAGTTATGATTTGTGATGTTGTCATATTTATTTTCATGAACGAGTTCAGCTGCTTAATTGTTTTCTTCGACTTCAGTATCGCTTAAACGGCATTCACATTAGTATCATATCAGATACTTATATTTACGGCGAGAACCATGACGAAGACCACTACATGGGATGCTCTTGATCCTGAATGTACAACTGTGCAGAGTAGTTGTAGACGTAGAACGTTTGTTCCACCCTTCTTTTTATTGGCCCTGGTACTGAATTATTCGTGGGTAGAGCCAACGTCGGCCACTGCTGCTAATGCTGCTGCTGGTGGTGGTGGTACGGCTTCTGCTTCTCTTGCTACTTCGTCGTCGTCAACTACTGCTAGGTTGATCAAGGGACTGCGACCGCGAAGACGAACAATAACAAGGAATTTGCTGTCACACCAAAATGAACCAGCAGCACCTGCTACAGTGTTTGATAGTCACAACAGGGACATGCAACAACCGAGACCCTATTATTATACTCGTGAGATTGGTACCAAAACCAATAACCAGTCTAGCAAGGACAGCGGCAGCCAAAAAACAAAGGCAACCAAGCATTATAATCAGAAAAAGGAGAAAACATCGTCCAAATTGGGATTGGTACGACTGCGAAAACCAAAGGATGGAACAACAACCTTATCAAAATCACCCAAACAACAAACAATGGTTCACAAATCACCAAAACAACAAACAATGATATCAAGTAGTACGTTGTCATCCTTAATGGCACGACCACCTGGACCTGTTACAGCTCCTTCGTTCCAACCACTATCGCAACAGCAACCACAACCACAACAATACGATGGGGGGTCACGAGAGGATCTTTATGATTCCGATGGCAGGACCAAGTTCATTTTTCCGGGAGATGACGATGATTACGAGTACGATCATCGAGAACACACTGATGATCCAAGAATTACCACCATTGTGGTGGTAATGCCAGTACCATTACCAACACAAGATGAAGAACATGACAAAGTTAATGAAGAATATAGCGATACTACTGATGATGAAGGAACAACGATAACTGTTATAGATTCAGAGGGAGACGAACAAGAAAATAACGATGACAACTTTGAGGGAACAACAATAACTATTATAGATTCAGATAATGATGGCGAAACAGGAGAAGGACAAGGAACGTCGATTGTCATTATAGATCCGGACGATCCAATTGGGATATTTGATTGTCGAATAGCGGAAGAAGTGGACATTAATACGAGCATTAATGTGGACCAAGATTTTGAAAGCAGCAGTGATATTAGTCATGTTGAAAAATGTCATGGTAACATACCAGTCCGACATTTTCATCAAGATAACGAACGAGGAACATGGTTCAAATTCAAGGGCACGGGCGAATGGATTCGTACATCTGTCTGTCCAGCAACACGAACAGCAGCTGAAGCGCCAGACCTGCACATCTATCAAGGCGATTGTGCAGATCTAATTTGTACCAAAAATGTTCACTCTACAAACAGCCAGCGCTGTAATGCAGAATGGAAATCTGATCTGGGTGAAAACTATTACATTCTCGTTGTCAGTAAAAGCAAAACCAGCAGTAGCGATGGATCAGAGACTGTTGCGCTCAGAGTGGAAGAGGTAGAAGCACCATCAGAAGATGAAAACGATGGTTTTAGCATATTAAGCGAAGATGAGAATGCTAGCCCCAGCAGAGATGATGACAGTGCCTTGGTCGTCGTCGAAGAATGCAAGAACAATGCGACTCCAGCGAAGATTGATGGAGAAGTCACGGGGGACTTTACGTTCACCATCGACGACGACAGTGGCCTTACGCCTTGTACACTGGGCATTCCCCGACGAGAACGAAGAGAAATTGATGGAGCCTGGTTGAGGGTTATTGGTCACAA
>Ga0100402_1002438_pt1 | contig 20958 bp, 9 predicted proteins | sample CryGeyme20150102_FD_80419 | JGI IMG/M metagenome (GOLD analysis project Ga0100402, IMG submission 80419) | Groundwater microbial communities from Crystal Geyser aquifers in Utah, USA - Crystal Geyser metaG 2015-0102 | ecosystem: Environmental > Aquatic > Deep subsurface > Groundwater | place...
TATTATTATTATTATTATTATTATTATTATTATTATTATTATTATTATTATTATTATTATTGGTTTATTAATTTAATTTTTGGTTGTTTTAGAAGGGATCAAAATTTGATGCAATGGGTTGGATTAAATTATGTTGTTTTGTAAAGCACTTCTACATAACAATAATTGAGAGGATGTGAGAGTTTCATGTTTGCGAGTCTCTCAGAGTACGGTAGACAGTAGACTACTTCAACGAACAATAGTACTCGTACTTAGAGAATAATACTAGTAGTAGCGTAGAATCTCCGTTGCAAATGGCCAGGCAAAGTGGTTTTAGCGTTAAGGTTCAATGGTGAAGAATAAAAAAATAAAATAATACGAATAGATAGTAATAAAAAATATTACTATATCAATAATAATAATATTATGATCTCCAGAGTAGTAGTCTAGTCTCTCTATTACTAGTGCCTGCTAACAAAGACAACAAGGAGAAAACTTGCAGCCAGAAAGATCGCGTAACTGCTGTTGCAAACTGGAGGCTTGGACGATGTCAAGAAAGTACCAAAAACCTACTGATTAGAAATATGGCTCTTCTTGATACATTTTCACTGGCTAATCGTTGCTAGATTCTGCTGCTTTTTACACGCGCACACACGATTCGTGTATACTAGTACAACGATTCACATGACTCTACTTGGTCGTAAGTTGTGCACATGCTTGCTTGTGGCCTGCCTTCCAATCTGCCACTTGACAGGTCGTCCTACCACAGACGGTTCGACACCGACGGCATGCCTTCAATGGACCGGACAATTCCGACTGACGGGCGGCACATCCTGTAGTAGCAACTTTCAACAACGTTGTTGCCGGGATGGTTGATACTGGATTCCCCGTACACATCATAATGTTTAGCAATGGCTTGTCGCCACATGTGCAATATCTCACGTTCTAGCATGCAATTTTGGTCTGGGTCAAAAAAATCTCGACCCAGTTTGACCACTGGACAAAACCTGACAAAAATAACACGTCTTCTTTGTTGTTGTTGTCCTGGTCAAAAATTGTTGTATGGTTCTTTGTGCAAAATTAGCCCAGGTGGACATTGGCTGCTAGTAGGTTTTACTCTTACGTAATTTTGCGGGAAACGCTCTAGTAGAGTGCTACTACTAGTAGTACCAGTTACTCGAGTACTAGCAGGTCTAGCAGTAGCGAAGATGACACAACGAATTGAGCTAAATAAAACAACGAATGCAGTCACAGCTGAAACTAAAACCAAAAATAAGCTACGAATACAGATACAGCTGAACCTAAATCCATTCATTGGAATCATTCAGTATCGTTTCTGTTATATTCATTGTACGCTATACGAGTAGTAACTTGTTTTCCATAGGCCTCCCACTCACAGGTGGCCGACGAAAGGGTGGCACGACGAGTTCTGGATTCAATCGCAAGCAAGTTTAGTCACCGTATTCGGCCTCAAGAGCAGCCATGATGGCTTTGGATTCGGCTTCGCACGAATGGGCGACACTGGATGTATCTTCAATTAGCTGTCGATCCTTGCAGTTATCTTGAATCAAATTCAAAATGCGAGCCATGGTCTTTTGGAATTCAAGACGAGATTCGGCGGTAGACATGTATTCCGCCTGCTTCTCCTGGCAGGACTCCTTTAACTCGCGATTGTTGTCCTTGGCCTTCTCCAGATCGTCCAGAAGCTTCTCGTTCTTCTCGTGCACCGACATCATCACGTCGTTCTCACCCTCAAAGTTGCCGCCCGACGTTTCGTTTGACTTGAGCAACTTCTTGTTGTTCTTCTTGATTTCGTCGTACTTCTTTTGGACCTTTTGATTCTCTTTCTTGATCTTCTTATTTTCTTTACGCAACGTCTCAATAAGCTTCAAGTTGGCAGCTAACTTGGTGTCAGCGGCAGCCTTTTGCTTTTTCGGCTCCAAAATCATCTCGCGGGCAGCATCGCCGGTCTTGTCCTTGAGATCTTCAATGTCTGTCTCGGCCTTCTTCAGTGCCTCCTCGATCTCGGCAAGTCGTTTGGCAGTTTCTGCATCTGATTTCGCTTGCCTGTCGGAAAACTCTTTGTTTCCTGCAGCCACCTTATCGAGTTCGGCTTTTAACTTGGCTTCAGCTTCAGCCTTCGCCTTGGCGGCCTTTTCGGCAGCTTCTCTCGCTTCACGTTCACGCTTCTCCCGTTCTTCTCGTTCTTTTTCCGCCTTGCCTGTCAGCATGGTGGAAAATCGTCGACGAACAATGTATCCACGGGCGATTGCCTGAATGGGTATAGCATGAACCTCCAACCCAGCTGAACGATTCGCCTCCAAAAACTCCAAGGCACCAGCACGGAAGTACGTTCTAGTTTTACCGACAACAAAGGCAAGCTTATCGCCTTCCTGTTTCTCCTTCAATGCACAAAGCATCATAGCATGGCATTCTGCTTTAGTCTTCTCCGCTGGGCTCATGGAATCATTGGCACCGGAGGGGTAAGCCATCTTGTCCCAAAAACCTGAAAAGCGAAGACGGACAGTATCATTGGGCAAGCGATTGGGGAAGGCAGAGCGGGTAATGGTGACAGCAGCTACCACACCAGCGCAACGGAGCTGTTCAACAGTTCCCATATGTTCCATCTTGATGGGAACCTTTGCCTTGTTAGGCTTGAGACAACGAATATAGCGGGAGTTGGTCTTTCGGAGGTTGGTCATAAGTGAAGTTAGCTGAGACTTGTACTTGGTCCAAATGGTTGATCCAACAATATTACTCTTTTGGCGCTTGGGCCCCTTTCCATTTGTAGGAGCCTCTTCTACAGGCTTGTGAGCAACAATAAAATTGTTAGATTTAAACATCAACTCCTCCAGATCTGTTGGAAGAGTATCCTGGTTACGCTCAACAAAGAACTCAGCATTATACATGACCTTTCCAGCAAAATGATGAATACCAAATCCCATGCGGTCCATGTTGTTAACAATCATACACGGGGACTTCTTGTTAGCACTGAGAGCCTTTTGGACAAAGGCTTCATCACTACCCTTGGGTCGGACACACTCCTCATTGAGCATGGCACAGAGACCAGTACGGCCTTCAATCAGATCCAAGACATCAGTATTGTCATCAAATGTAATTTCAGCAAGCTCAATACCTTCAGCTTCATATTCAGCCTGGACAGAACGGAAGATATCTTCAGTGAACTTTTGCTGAAGCTTCTCATTGGCGTAGTTGATGCACAGTTGCTCAAATCTGTTGATGACAAAAGACTCAAAGCCAAAGATATCCAAAAGACCAATGATTCCATATTCTGAAACTTGGTCAGCCTTGTGGTAGTTATTCTCAGCCTTGGTAGCTACATTGATTCCCTCCACAAGCCACAAGAACAACTTTCCATACACTTCTTTGGCAAAGGCATCACAACCATTCTTGGCAGCCTCTGGATTCAAAGGAACCTTGTAGGTCTCATTACGGGTCTTCATGGTACGTTCTGTGAAACCAAGGTTCAAGTCAGCCTCAGGAACGCCAATCAAGTCAGCAAGTCCTGCCAGATCTTTAGAAGAGGTACACTCTGACTTGTCAGCATCTCCTCCAAGAGCACCAAAGGTCAGGTTACCACACTGCATCACAGCAGTGATAGCTCTCATCAATGTAGTCAGCTTGTCACCACCTAGGTTGATGAGCTCAAGTGTTGAACAGGTGTCTTCAAACCACTGGGCATCAGTTCGCTTCTCAATCTGCAAAGTCTCTGTTTTTCCAACATACTTAAAGGAATCAAAGGTTGTTCCAGCCAGACCAGACCAGAAAGATTTCTTTTGGTCTTCTGGAGCAGCAATAATCTGGTAGAAGATATGGTATGTACGTTCAGGATCAGTATGGCCTGTAACACGGTTCTTCTCAAGGAGATAGGCCTCACATTTGCTACCAGCCAAATGACAGCGGGACTTGCTGCGATCGATGATTCCAGGGACAACCTCAGTGTTGTCAAATTGAAGCTGGACGTATTTACCAAAACGCGAAGAATTATCATTTCGCGTAGTTTTTGCGTTACCAAACGTTTCAAGCAAGGGATTCGACTGTAAGACACGGTTGACGACAGGATCTTCAAAGTTGTCGTCCCCGCCAGGAGTAACAGGACCACGCTGAACACTGGCCATATGATTCATGGCAATTTTCACTGTCTCTGTCTTACCGGCTCCAGACTCACCAGACACTAGAATAGATTGATCCGTCGAAGTAAATGCGAGTCCCTTATAACTCAGAGCTGACGTCTCATAAACATGCGGGTCGATCTGGCTGCGAGGATCGTTCTCTCCGTGGTCTTGCCACACGAGCTTGTTCGAGTATTTCACTCTCATCTCGTCTGTATACAAGTCCAAAAACCACTGGAAAGGGTTGATGGCAATGATAATATCTCCGGTACGAGTGTAGGGTTTACCGTCGCGGTGACGGCGCTTCAAATTGTAAAGGATGCCGGCCTGTCATTGACGACGAGGAAGAAATAACGCAGAGAAACAAGATATTCATGGGTTAAGAGAGCCGCCGGAATAGCAGAAAAATCAGATATATTATTTGATTTTCAAATCTGCATTGTTCCCCTTCAAATAATCATAAATGCCGACAAATAGCAAGATCAAATGCCATTAACTCACCTCGTGCAAGTACGGTAGTTCCACCATATCAGCGAATTCCAAAAGTAGTCCAGTGTTATCAACATTTTGCAAGGGCAAGACACCACTCGTATAATTCTTCAGATCAACGATCTCTTCAACAGACTTTTTAGCACCACGGCCGCCGTCGCTGTCCATCGACTGTTCATCCTTGTATTGAGGAACAGAGACAGTCGCCTTTTTCCCGTCGGTGTGAGTTTGGATGGCAGGGACCCAGGCATACTCCTTCGACTTGATGTAGACGAACGATTTCTTCTCGCCCATCTTGATATGATTAATACGGTTATTACTTAGACTTTTGGGTTATAATGTTAAAAACTGCGAGGTCACAACTGATGTTGTAAAATTGACAGATATTACTGCATCATTACTACGCAATCGACCAAGGCATTGGCAGATTCTCGAGCGAAGGTATGAAGATACTACCACGATGCGTAGAAATGAACATGATGACCATTTTTGATAATGACTGCTTGTAAGAGACCATGACACTTCCCAGCATCAATAGAGATTGGATCTATTTAGTTTCTTAACTAAAATGAGTTTGATGATATTCGAGAGAGAGACTATTATGTTATTAATTTTTAAGACCCGTATAATTAAAATAGCAGATAGGAATGGGAATAGTAGTAGTAGTAGTAGTGGGCAATTTCTGTGATTAATTAGTGATGTGAAATAATAACGATTCCAAGTAGGCAGCAACACGTAGCGGCCACAAGCTATTTCAAGGTGTAAAAGCTATCGCTCAAGGACTCTAGTTTATCTCGGTTCTATAGCAGCTATCTTCTGCGCCGCCTCCTTCCACACTCCTCCACCGGAACCAACAACGCTGTTAGCGCAGTCATCGTATCTGCTGCCTCGTCAGCTGCCTCCGTCGTATTCTAGTTGAAGTTTCTTCAATCGCTATCCTTTCTGTTTAAGACGACCTCTTTCTCCCTGGTGTTCTTCCCGGTCATTGAAAACGGAACCTTAGCAATCAGGTTGACTCAACGGTTCAATGAGCCTAAATGGCGGAAGAATATCTAAGCGGTTCTTCCATCGTTTTAATCGTATTATCTCTCTACATCGTAGGAGCGCAAGTTCAACGTGGAACGATCACCTGGTAGACTCGAGCAATTGCTGGGTTGTTGACAAATGGGACACATCAACACAAGCTTTTCCTCCGCAGCCTACTGTCTCATTTCATTTGTGCTAGGCAGCTATGTAGGAGGAATTTCAGACAACGCTACACTTTAAGTTCCAACTACTTCGTCGCCACATTTGACGGACGTCTCTCTTTGGTAGGTGCACTTCAACCGGATGATCGTGGTGTTGTGCTACGAGAGGATGCTCATTACCTAGATCATGTGTCAGTCATTCGTTCCTCTCTCCTACACGTAGTTGCCCCATGCTCACTAGGCATCTACTAGGAGAGAGCATACGAATGCATGCATTTACTGGAGCCTTCTAGCTTCTGAAAGGAGCTAAAACGAGGCACACAAAGGGGATCTCAAAGCTTGAACGCTTGTCTTTTTTCTGCTGGCCTTCTTGGCGTGCATTTTAGCAACGCTTTAAGCAATTGAATACTTTTATGACTGTATTTTAAGCAACAATCTAAGTTATATAAATACGAACGCGTAAGGCTTGCACATTACGACGAAAGCGACATGCTAGAGGAATCTGACGCATCTGAAATGAGGCCAAGGCTTGGCTCGTCCGATTCGAGGACGGCCATAATACTCTTGGCTTCAGTTTCGGTTTCGTGACCAATACAAAAGACATGTTCTACCAGGGTCTTGTTCTTGCAGTTGTCTTGGATCATATTGAGAACGCGGGCAAGTGTCTTCTGGAATTCAAGACGTTGCTCCGCAATATCCATATACTTGGCTTGTTCTTTGCGGACTTGCTCCTTCAAGTGGGTATTCTCGTCCTTGGCTTCCTGCCATTTATCCAAAAGACGTTCATTCTTTTCGAAAATTGTCTCGTTGTCGCCTTCCATGGCATTGAATGAGGTAGCGGATGCATTGCATCGATCCGAAAGCATTTGATTCTTATCACTCACGTCATTCATGAGTTCGTCTTGCTTGGCCAATGACTTGCGGGTCTTCTTATTTTCCTTACGAAGGAACTGAATGAGCTTGACGTTTGACGCCAGCTTGATTTGGAGCATTTCCAATTCCTTTTTAGAAGCGAGAATACCAGACTCAATTATCTCGTTCGTCTTGCGGTCCAGTTCGTCGCGCTCCGCTTCGACAGTTGCGGCGCGCTTTTCGGCTTGGCTTACAATAGACTTGGTCTTCTCTTCCTCCTGCTGAAGTCGATTCTTCAACATCGCGATTTCACGATTGTACACGTCCATCTCTTCCTGGAATTTCGCATCTTGTTCGGCCGTCTCTTGAGCCAAGCGGGCCTTTCGTTCGGCTTCCTCGCGAAGCGCCTGTTCTCGCTTTGCAGCCTCAAAGGCGAGCCGCTCTTGACGTTCACGTTCTTCGCGTGCCAATCGTTCGAGACGTTCCTCCTCGGCACGGAGTTCTTCTTCGTTACCGACACGCTGGCTTTCCAAAAATTCGAGAGCACCGGCTCGGAAATAGGTACGAGTCTTACCAATCAAGAAGGCCTTGACAAGCTTTCCATTTTCAACAACTTCCTTCGACTTGAGTGCGCAAGTTAAGACGGCTTCGCAATCTGCCCTGAGCTTCTCCAGCTCCGACATGGATGCAGACGTCTGAGATGGATACTTCTTGTCATCCCATAAGAATTTGTACCTGGCATAGGCGATAGAGTTCTTGAGGCGGTTGGGGAAAGCCGACCTAGAGATTGTCACACCAGCCACAATACCTGCAAAACGTAGCTGCTCAGCAGTAGTGTTGTGCTCCAACAAATATGGTTTCTTCTGGGTGTTGGGTTTTATACAACGGATGTAGCGGGAATTAGTTGCTCTCAAATCAGTCATCAAATGAGCTAGCTGACCCTTGTACTTTGTCCAGACAGTAGGAGCCATGATGTTGGATTTTCCTCGCCTTGGAGTAGAATTGCGGCGAGAAGATTTGCTCATCTCCATCTCTGCTTCGTTGTCCTCTTTGAAGGCCTTTGAGATAATAACATTAGAGCACTCGGTAACGCACTCTTGAAGATCTGTAGGAAGAGTGTCCATGTTGCTAGTGACAAAGTCTTCAGCTGCATAGAAAACTTCACCAGCATAGTGATTGATACCAAAGGAAAGGCGGTCTGTCTTATTTACCACCAAGCAAGGAGATTTGTGGTTCTCAGCCAACGCCTTGTTAACAAAGCCAGCTCCACTGCCTTTGGGGCGTACACATTCTTCGTTCAGAAGTGCACAGAGACCGGTCCTGCCTTCAATCAAGTCCAAAACATCAGTATTATCATCATACTTGATCTCAGCAAGGGGAATTCCTTCCTCCTTGTACTCAGCCAAAACGGTCTTGAAAATGTCCTCGGTGAACTTCTGTTGAAGCTTTTCATTGGCATAGTTGATACACAACTGTTCAAAACGATTCTCGGAAAAGGATTCAAAACCAAAGATATCCAAAAGACCAATAATGCCATATTGCTTCCCAATCTGGCCACCGTTGTAGTTTTCTTCTGCACAAGTTGCCTTGTTGATAGCACTGACCAACCAGAGGAAAACTTTTCCATAAATCTCCTTTGCCAAAGCATCAGAAGATTCGCTGGCCTGCTCTGTGTTGAGGGGAACCTTGTAGCTTTCATCGCGGGTCTTCATAGTTCTCTCCGTGAGAGCTACAGACAACTTCTCTTCAGAGATGTCCATCAAGCCGGCCAATTTGGAAAGATCGGCATTGGAAGAGATCATCGATTTGTCGTTATCACCGTTGGTGCCAGAATAGGAGATATTTCCAAGCTGGAGGACACAGCAGATGGACCGAAGGAAGCTGCGGATTTCTGTCTTACCAAGTCCAATGAGCTTGAGAATGTCCAACGTCTTTTGAAACTGGTCTCTGTCTGTGACACCTTCAATAGAGTCTGTCGGAGTAGGACCAACATACTTGTAATCCTCGTTCTTCATTCCTTTCAAGTCACTCCAAATGCTGGCCTTGGTGTCATCTGGTGCAGCTAACAATTGGTAGAAGATATGGAAGGTGCGCTCTTCACTATCATGATTCACAACTCTATTCTTCTCCAGGAGATAAACTTCACACTTGCTACCAGCCAGTTTTGAAACAGGGTGTCCAATTATGTTGTCCTTTCGGTCAAATTGGAGCTGTGTGTATTTACCGAACCGACTGGAGTTGTCATTGCGGCGGGTCTTAGCATTTCCAAAGGCTTCGAGGAGTGGATTCGAGTCCAACACTCGTTCGACAACAATAGCAGATTCACTGGAGCTTGGGCTATTAGTGGGTCCTTCCTGAACACTAGCAATATGGTTCATACAAATCTTGACAGTCTCAGTTTTACCTGCACCAGACTCCCCACTCACGAGAATGGATTGGTTCTGTCCTTCAAAAGCCATCCCTTTGTAAGCCAGGGCAGAGGTTTCATACACATGAGGTGCAAGATGAACCCTGGGGTCTTCCTCTGAAGAAGACCAGACGAGACGGTTGGCATAAAGAGCTCGCTTCTCCTCAGTGTATAGATCATCAAACCACTGGTATGGATTGACCGCAACAACCATATCGCCCGTGCGTGTGTATGGAAGCCCTTTGATGTGTCTGTTTTTGATGTTATAGAGAATGGCAGCCTGTGTGATGGATGTAAAACGACATTTGAAGTTAGACATATGCAGAAAGCGGAAGGCGTTCATCCACTTTAAGCTTTACTCCTACTCCAGCAGACGCTAATACAATATTTGCGACACACTCAGCAGCAGCAACTGCAACAACAAGAAAAGCTATCCGGGACAACAATAATTAAGTAACATACCTCGTGTAGATACGGAAGGTTGACCATATCCTCGTAGTCTCCGAGCTTACCCCCGTCCGATACGTTTTGCATGGGAAGGACACCACTGTCGTAGTCTCTAAGATTTAAGATTTCTTCTCGCACAGTTATGCCCGAAGTCTTGGGAGAATTCAGGAGCATGGCCTGTTCATCTTTATATTTTTGAACGACGACCTTTGCTTTTGTTCCGTCATTTTCCAATACTCGAGCTGGAATCCAAGCGTGTTCCTTGGATTTGATATATACGAATGGCAGGGCATCACTCGACATATTGGATTTTGTTTTACGACTTGTTGTCGTTTTCTCTTTCTCTCTCTCTCTCTCTCTCTCTGCGGTAACAATGGAGAATTGTGAGATGAGTCTTCGGATCTAATGTCGTTCTTTACAGGATCTTATTGATTTTTCAATCCAAAACAAAGTAAGGACAAGACCAAGAGCGATTCGTGCAAGAAAGGGATCTTGTGGTGACGTCTTTGTCTTGGCATGACTGGCTCATTTCCGGACATCGAGTCAATTGCTACGGAGTATTAACTACTACTCCTAGTAGACTACTACTCCGAGTACTAGTATCGTACTAGCCTAGACTACTCTAGTAGACTAATATTGTCATCAACTCTGATTTGACGGGTGTCATGATTTACCTTGATGTTTAGAAAACAATTTAGCATTGCCAGCGGCATAGCAGGGCGACAACTGTGAGTATTATTTTATTCACTTTGTTGATCGGCCGTTTGCTTCTTGCTTGTTGCCTGCTCCTTTCGCGGTCATAAAGATTATAAAATGCCAGTCCTGTTGAGTCATGAATACAAGTCCCGCAAAGTCATTCTCGAGGGTCATTATTATGAGAGCTGAGTGCCCACGTAACTCTCGTAGAAGAAACAACGTAGAAAAAAATCCTGTACACAGGCTACATACGGGATATCAAGAAATTGAACCAAGATACTGACTGCATCAAACAACACAAGACGCGATAATTTCACTGCTTAACCATAATATCTTTACAAATATTTCTTTCTCGCCGAGACAAACAATACATACAAATTAAATTTCTCAAAGTTTATACAACTGATTCAATTGCTACCAACTGTTGAACCAGATATATAATCTTTCATTGATTTAGCACAACTTACATCATCGAGCCGCAGAACATCCAATCCAAAGCAAATTATACAACCACCTACCACATTCAAAATGGGAGGACAGCCATTTGTTTACATTCTCGATAAGGAATACGCCTGGTATCCTGCACAGCTCATCAAGCAAGATGGAAAAAAGGCCACGGTCAAAGCATTTTTGTACGATGATGAGCAGAAAATCGTCTGCGACGGTGGACGCGGCTCCAAGAAGAGCGAAGAGCGTGTCGTCGACTTGAAGCATTACACAGCGAATGTTTTGCCTCTTCAAAATGTCGACTCCAACGGAGACCTGATCGAGTTTCCGGACATGGTTGAGCTTCCTTATTTGCACGAGGTATGTAGACATCGGTTGTTTCAATTTGAAATTGTTGTTGTTGGATTGTTCTCGATTGGATTGAAGTCATCTCGCCGATAGAAGACGGACATCAAAAAATATTGATTTTTTACTTGATACAGAATGAACTCATAAATTTGCTTCCTCCCACCTGTTGCTGTTCCCTGATGTGTAGGCTGGAATTTTGTACAATCTCAAGGCTCGTCACATGAGGGGAAAGCCCTACACTCGTACGGGAGATATCATTATCGCGATTAACCCCTTCCAGTGGTTCACCGAGATCTACACGGAAGAAGTCCGTACCAAGTACTCGAACAGAATTGTTTGGAGTGATTCTGGTGAAAAGGATCCACGTGTCGGCCTGGATCCTCACGTATATGAGACGTCCTCACTTTCCTACAAAGGTCTTGCTTTTGAAGGAATCGATCAGTCGATCTTGGTCTCGGGAGAGAGTGGAGCTGGAAAGACCGAAACAGTCAAAATTGCTATGAACCACATGGCTTCTGTCCAACGTGGACCTCATTCTGCTGGTGGTCCAAGTGAGGAGAGCGTTGTTGTGAATCGTGTGATTCAATCCAACCCGCTCTTGGAGACATTTGGAAATGCCAAGACGACTCGTAACGATAATTCGAGTCGATTCGGAAAGTACATGCAATTGCAGTTCGATGTCAACGATCGAAACACGAACATGATTGACCGGACTAAATCAACCTGCAAACTTGCAGGATCTAAGTGTGAAGCGTACTTGCTTGAGAAGAATCGTGTGACTGGACATGAAGATCCTGAACGCACCTACCACATCTTCTATCAAATCCTTGCTGCCCCCGAGTCCCAGAAGAAGGACTTTTGGCCCAAGCTTGCTGGAACAAACTTTGATTCCTTTAAGTATGTTGGTAAAACTGAGACTTTGCAGATTGAGAAGCGAACTGATGCCCAGTGGTTTGAAGACACATGTTCAACACTTGAGCTTATCAATTTAGGTGGAGACAAACTCAAGACTCTGATGAGAGCCATCATTGCTGTAATGCAATGTGGTAATTTGACCTTTGGTGCTCTTGGAGGAGATAATGACAAGTCTGAATGCACCTCTAAGCAGGGGCTGAATGACTTGGCAGAACTCATTGGAGTTGATTCAGCTCTCCTCAATCTTTCCTTTACAGAACGTACCATGAAGACCCGCAGTGAGACATACAAGGTTCCTTTGAATCCAGAGGCAGCCAAAAATGGTTGTGATGCCTTTGCCAAAGAAGTGTACGGAAAGTTGTTCTTGTGGCTTGTGGAGGGAATCAATGTAGCTACCATGGCTGAGAATAACTACCCCATCCCTTGTGAAGAGTACGGTATCATTGGAATGTTGGATATCTTTGGCTTTGAGTCTTTTGTCATCAACAGATTTGAGCAACTATGCATCAACTACGCCAATGAGAAGCTTCAGCAAAAGTTCACTGAAGATATCTTCCGCTCTGTCCAGGCTGAGTATGAAGCTGAAGGTATTGAGCTTGCTGAAATTACCTATGATGACAACACTGATGTCTTGGATCTGATTGAAGGCCGTACTGGTCTCTGTGCCATGCTCAATGAGGAATGTGTCCGACCCAAGGGTAGTGATGAAGCCTTTGTCCAAAAGGCTCTGGGTGCCAACAAGAAGTCTCCATGTATGATTGTTAACAACATGGACCGTATGTCCTTTGGAATTCATCATTTTGCTGGAAAGGTCATGTACAGTGCTGAGTTCTTTGTTGAGCGTAACCAGGATACTCTTCCAACAGATCTGGAGGAGTTGATGTTTAAATCCAGCAATTTTATTGTTGCTCATAAGCCTGTGGAAGCTGCTGCTGCTCCTGGAAAGGGGCCCAAGCGCCAAAAGAGTAATATTGTTGGATCAACCATTTGGACCAAGTACAAGTCTCAACTAACTTCTCTTATGACCAACCTCCGAAAGACCAACTCCCGCTATATTCGTTGTCTCAAGCCTAACAAGGCAAAGGTTCCTGTCAAGATGGAGCACATTGGTACGGTTGAACAGCTCCGTTGTGCTGGTGTGGTAGCTGCTGTCACAATTACCCGATCTGCTTTCCCCAACCGCATGGACAATAGTGTCGCACGTTACCGATTCAATACAATGTGGGACAAGCGGGCATTCCCCTCTTCCAAATGTGATAGTGATTCTCCACAGGAAGGTCTTGCCAAAGATTGTGATGCACTTTTCACGTGCGCTTTGAAGCCCAAACAGGAGGGAGACAAGAAGGCATTCGTTGTCGGAAAGACTAAAACGTACTTCCGCGCTGGAGCCTTGGAATACCTTGAAGGTAAAAGAAATACAGGCATGGATTCTCAAGCCAAGCAAATTCAAGCTGTTGTGCGCGGTCATCTTGCAAGGAAGAAGTATGGAGACCTTCGTGGTAAGAAGGACGCCGACGCGGCTGCTGCGAAGGCCGCTGAAGAAGCCCGTAAAGCTGCCGAAGAAGCTGCCAAAAGGAAGGCTGCTGCCGACAAGCTTGCTGCTGAACGTAGAGCAATTGCCCAAAAGAAAGCAGAAGAAGAACGCAAACGCAAGGAAGAAGCTGAACGCAAGGCCGAAGCTGAACGCAAGAAGCGAGAGGAAGAAGAACGAAAGGAAAGCGAACGCCAGGAAAAGGAACGCCAGAAGGCTGTCAAGAAGGCCCAGAAGGAAGTCGAAAAGCTTAAGGCCGATGTTGACAAGAAGGTCGCGGAGAACGAGAAGGCCGTTGCCAAGGCCGAAGACAAGCTCAAGAAGCTGGAAGACGAGCGTGCGGAGTACCAGAAGAAGTACGATGATCAGCTGACTGAAGCGTCCAAGATTGACAAGGGGGAGCTTGCTGCCTTGCAAAAGAAGGTCGCCGAGAGTGAAAAGATCGTTTCTTATTTGAAGAAGGACAACGAGAAGACTCGCAACAAAACACGGGATATGGAGAGCGATATTGAAGAGCTCAAGGAGACAAACCAGAGACTTGTCGAAGCCAGTGCCTCTGCTGGTGCTTCTCTCGACTCGCTCGAAAAGCAACGGGCACGTATCGAAGACCACAACGCAAAGTTGGAGGATAACCTTGGGAAGTACACCGACCAGAACAAGCAGCTCAAGAAGGATCTTGACAATCGCCAAGCTTACTTTGACGCAGAAAAGAAAATTAAGGACGATTACGAGAAGGCTATGGAGAAAGTTGTAGAAATGATGGAAGACAAATGCGATGATTCCGCCTTGGTTGAGAAGATCATGACTGCCCAGTTGACGTGCACAACCAACAACTTGAACCGTTTGAGCGGCGGAAATTTCCCTGGTCTGTAGATTTTTCACCTCGTGATCATTGTGCTGGTGTACTTTCTTACTATTTGTGATGGATTGGTTATGTTGGTAGCTTAACTCTCCGGAAAATTAATTCTAATTGCATTTTGAATACGTTAAAAAAAACTACTTCCCGAATGTTTGTCGTTGCTGCAGATACACCATTGTGTACCCACTGGCCCCGCAGCCCTGCGACTAGCTCTACTCTGCATCCGTGGGACTCCGTGCCTGTCACTTCAGAAAGCAAGACGATACTAGCTATTTAGATTACGCTTGCACGGACTACTGTACTGAGTAGACTATCCTAAAAAAACTGGAATGTCTAATTTAACTGGGATCACAACTATGGCACCCGCAGGGCCCCAAGGTTACCACAAGGCAACCATTGGCACCCCAAAGGGTGACAGAGTTTATCACAACCGGACCACACACCCCAAGGAAGATAGGATCTGCTATTTAAATTGGGTGACACGCACCCAGGTGAGTAGACTATCCTACAACATGAACCATCGGTAATAACACTTAATTTCACTTTTTAATAACAAAGAACTTGAAAACAATCGGTGAACAGATTTTTGCAGTAGTGACCCCCCTCTCATGGGAACTTGTAGGGTCAACAGCGACAGGCAGAGCAGGCAACTTGACTAGTCAAATCCAAAAGCTTCCAGTACTCCGACGACGACAAGACTCAGAGGGAAGACGGCCATGATAAGGAGCCCCTGCATAGATGTCAAGTGATCGCCTCTTTGCACGATCATAGCCATGAAAAATTCTACCAAAACAATTGAGACAGTCTCAGCCGTGTACTGCCAAGCCAAACCTCGAAAGTAAATGAGACCCATGAAAATGGACAGGCAAAAGGTATTGTTCATGGCCGCTGCACCTTCCAGTGCCGACAAAGAAACCGTCATAGTTTTGCTGGTTTTCTTTGCGGCGTAATATTGAGATGCAATCACTTCACTAGCGTTCGAAGCCAAAGGAGCAAGAATAAACGAAACGTAGAAAGGAGATACGCCACTACGAACGGCAATTTCTTGCATGACATCGACCATGGGATCCGAAAACAAGATAACCAACGTTGTTCCTATCGCCAACATGATAAAGGCCCGTTTCTTGATTGCTGATTGCTGTTCTTCGGGAGGTAAATTAACAATATCCTCGGGCATTTCTTCCTCCTCTTCACCTTCGGCCGCATCTTCACGGATAATGGCTGCCACTTCGGAGGTGGCCGTGCGGCCATCTCCTTTTTCGGTGATCAGGACAAAAGCCATGCCAATAAATTCATCAAACGATATCGTTCCATCGCCATCCGTATCGAATTTCTTGAATAGATTATCGGTCTGCTCTTCACTGATGTTCTCGTGGAAGTCTCGAAAAAACATACGTACCTCGCTTGGATCTAAGAGACCATTCCGATTCTCATCATACGACATGAAAGCATCTTCGAGCACTTCCTTAAGGTAGGCGGCTACTTTGGGTGGCGGATAGAACTCATTCTTGTCGAACTCTTGAACGGCCTGGTACTCACTACTGCCTCCTTCCTTTTGCCCAGACATGTTCTCAATTTCTGCTTTAAGAGCCCCGGACAAACTGAGCTTTCCCTGCTGTAGATTCTTTTTCATAATGGCAATGCGCTTGGTCTTGTCTTCTCCTTCTTTGGAGATTTTCAATTGCAACCTCATGTAGGCAAAGAGACCAACGAGACACGCCACCATACCGGAAAAAGCCCACCACTTTTCTCCTCTGGCTACTTCTTCGCTCGGCCCGTGCATAAACATGGCAGGAATCTGAATCAAAAAGTAGGGAATAGTCGTGATGGCCATAATGATACCACCGTGCTTGATCGCATACGTCACGGCTACACCAGTCGTGTTCAGTTCTTCCAGAATCGATCCCTTGGGCGAGACTTTGGGTTTGCCTCGGTAGTTCGTGTTGCCATCGGGACCAATATCCACGCGTCCCGCCAAAACGGAAATACCGTAAGGAACGGTCAACAACATGATTGTAGATCCAGCCAGAGCACCCACTCCAACACTGAGTGTTTCTTGGGCTGCTTCTAGAGAACCAAGACCACTAAATAGAATAATGGCTGTAAATGGTGGAAAGATAGGGGTAAAGTGAGAGGAAGAGGCTGACAGGATACATCTACCAGTAGGAACTTCGAGTTCTAATACAATAACATTCATGAACATATTAACGTAGGCAACACATACACGCACAAGCGCAAACAAAGGACCAACTTTCGCTGCAAAAACGTCGTATTTCATATTACATACCTCCATCAGGAACGGCACCCAGTACCGGTAATACCACACCACCAACTAAACCAGCCATACTGGGAACCAAAAGTAACAATTCACTTCCTTCACCAATCAAATTGGAAGCATAGTAAAGGACATATCCGTAACTCAAAAAGAGCCACGCGAGGCCACTTAAACCAACTTCTTCTGGGGACTAACGTGTACAACAGAAAAACGGAGGTTAGCAAACAACAGTCCAAGCGCGAGGAAGAGAAAGCGAGAGAGCTGGGATCGGCAAGAAACACAGAGGGGGATCCAACACAATTATTATCGAGACTGCCAATCTTGATACCAACTTACGATATTTGGGAAACCCATGGTAGCAATTTAAGGTACATAAAAAGAACAGATGTACTCAAGTTCTGGTATGTATGTATGTATCTCTTCCTGATTTGGATTTTGTTTTTGCGGAGGTCGAATGCTCCCTGTACTACTACTAGTAGTAGCTTCTACTACTAGGTAGTAGTACTACCTACTAGTAGCTAGTACTACTAGCTAAAAAATTGAACATCTAATTTACGGGGATCACAACTATGGCGCCCGCAGGGCGCAAAGGTCACCCGAAGGCAACCATTGGCACCCCGAAGGGTGACAGAGTTGATCACAACCGGACAACTAGCTAGTAATAGCAAGAGTAGTAGCTTGTTGGCACCACCAGGGAACTCAGTACTACTAGTAGTCAACAACTCTAGCTAGTAGTATTGTATCGGCATTTTCCGTGTCTCCAAGATCTTGCCTCGGTCATCTGCCTTTTGATTTGGTACTCCGTAGCTACGTAGTCATAAAACGTGTTCGCATGAGGGACTTGAGAAAAATCTTATGGTGAACGAGAGGGAATGTTATAAAAATTATGCGGTACTCAAGTAGCTAGTTTGGATTTAAGGACTAAAAAGATGTGTTAGCCATTGTGACTTGGTGCTGCAACGGCGGGCGTAGACATTTTGAATTTTGGGTCACATAAAACCGGGATTGACCGAAGATCTTTTTCGTCCCATGTGGTGTCAGCGTTTTATGACTGTCATCTACCAGGGTACCAGGTACTAGACTACCTGGTACTCTAGCTAGTACAATCAAGCAAGCTTTGTCTGTTCCCGCTCCTTACGAAAAATGCAAGAGAAGCCATGATATTATTAATACTAGACTATTATTGCATCCTCCAGTACCATGTCTTCTCACAGCAAAATAAGTAGTGGTAATGATTCCTCGTTTTTGTGGACTGTGACTATTTCATCGTTGGCCGCCTTTGGGGCCGGTTGCCTCTACGCGGCCAATGCTATGCGATTACGAGATCGAGAGAGATTACGAAATGCCTGCAGTCGAATTCAAAAACATTTGATACCGCCGCAACGCATGGCGTTGGGTCCGATCCACTTGACGGCCACAAAATCCAAAGAAACTATTTTGGTGGTAGGAGCAGGAGCTTATGGTACGTAACTGTTGGGATGTGGATGAGTAGATATTCTGTACTTTTTTATGTGACGAGCTTTCTTTTACTTTCGGATCTTTGGTCGGTTTGTATTTTGTATCATGTGTGATGTGTAATTGACAATGAATTTGGCAGCTAGGCGTTCTACGAAAGATCCGCCCATCTTTTTTATTAATCTCAATTTTACTTCCTCTTACATCTTTCCACATTTGCATCCAATGTCCAAATTTTGCTACTGCTGAACTGCGTACCCTGGTACCACAATGATAACAATAATAATGAACAGGAACCGCCATGGCTTATACGTGCGCCATCAATGGTCATACTGTGATAATGCATATGCGAAATTCTGAACAGTGCAAGTCCATCAACAATACTAACATTAATCCAAAGCACTTGTCCGAACACCCCCTCAAACCCAACGGTAATGCCATCAAGGGTATTTGTACCGAACAAGAATTAAAAGAAGTGTTTGAAATTCCAGGCATTGTGGTCATTCTGGCCTTGCCGTGTCAAACGATTCCATTGTGGATGAAAGAACATCGCGACATGATTCCCGATGATGTCTTGTTGGTCAGTACCGCCAAAGGCCTCTACTTGCCCACCCAGCAATTGGTCGGACATGCCATTCTGGATGCTCTCGATCGTGCCTCGCAGCCACTCTGCTTTTTGAGTGGTCCCAGTTTTGCCGAAGAAATTGTCAAGGGATATCCAACCGCAGTAGTCGTGGCATCGGATCAACTGTACTTGGCCGCGAAAATTCAACGCATCATGTCCAATGGAGAAACCTTTCGCGTGTACACATCTCACGATCCCATCGGAGTCCAATTGGGAGGTGCCCTCAAGAATCCGTTGGCCGTTGGTGCTGGCATGATTGCCGGTTTGGGTTTTGGAAGCAATACTTTGTCTGCTAGTGTCACTCGCGCCAGTCGCGAATTACAGGATCTTTGCATCGCCATGGGAGGACAGGATGACACCATTGATGGCTTGAGCGGTATTGGTGATTTAATGTTGACGTGCTTTTCTTCGCAATCCCGAAATCAGCGATGTGGACAGCGTCTGATCAAGGGCGATTCTATTGAGAATATTTTGAAAGACTACACCGTCGAAGGTGTCCCAACAGCGGACGTGGCCGTGGCGTACGCAGATATGTGTGGATTGGAGTGTCCGATTTTTCGAACCGTTCATGCACTGATCCACAAAAATATCAGCCCCGAACAAGCCGTCAAAAAGCTCATGGGACGACCCCTCAATCAAGAAGCTTCCCGTGCCAACACCAGCTAACAATCTGATTGAGCCAAATTGTGTTATACATGCAACCTAACTGTTGTAATATATCTCACCCTTCGGGGTGCCAATGGTTGCCTTCGGGTGACCTTGGCGCCCTGCGGGTGCCATAGCTGTGATCCCCGTAAATTAGATGTTCAATTTTTTTTTTAAACTGTTGTAATATATCTTGTGTGAATCTGTACATGTATGCAAAAAGATAGTCAGCTGACTATTGGTCGTCGGTACAACTTAACATCATAATGATTCGTACTGCTTGGTTTCGTAAGTTATAATCTGCCATGCACTCCAACACTGATGATTTAGTGATGCAATCATCATTATTTGTATTATTACCTGTTTGTCACTGTATTCTCCAAGTTTTCAGAATTAGGCGTATGTTTGCTCTACAATAAGTGATCCGAACGCTGTGCAGCAGATTATAAATCATATAATAGGATGGATTATTCTATTATGTTACAACTCTTGCTCCAGTTCTGACATTGTCTTGGCTCCGTATTTCCGAAGAAGAGTCAGCATTTGATCAAAATCGTCCGAATCACCCTTGATCATGTTGACAATATCAAGACTTGTGACGACTTTTATTTCGCTCTTTCCAAGTTTGAGATCAAAATCAGCATTCACATCGGCTCCTGCTTCCAATAACAGTCGAGCATTGTCAACGTGATTGCTGTAGACATTCCACGACAGTGGATGCATACGAAGTCCTTCCGAAAAGGTCGATCGAATATTAGGATCGGCACCTCTTTGCAGCAGCAACCGAGTTACTTCCGTTTGTCCCATGATCCCTGTCAAGTGAAGACATGATTCTCCGTTATCTGTAACGGCGTGGACCCAATCGGGATGGGTTTCAAAGATTGTTTTTAATTTTTCTGCATCGCCACCCGAACACAACAAGAAGAAATCATCACCTGGTTTCTCTTTGATTTTGGAGGATTCTTCTGCTGTTTTTTCTGCTGCTGCTTGGACGTGATGATGCGTTGTTTGGGCGGAGAAAAATAATGGACTACCGATGAGCAGAACAAAACAGGCAAACCCATACTGTAACACAAGCGATGATCGTGCGCTTCTGTGTCCCATGGCTTCGGTACTTTTCATAACTCGCTCGTACGAGTACTACAGTATGTAAGAAGGCAAAAAAATTGAATTTCAATCAAATAATAATAACAAATATTACTCTATTCAAAGTTTTGTCGCATTATTAATTACGGAGTGTACCTGGTAGAGTAGCTACCATTTTTTTAATGTTTTAACATCCATCCGCAGTGGACTTTTACCATTTGAAGAACTTAGTAGGGTTAGAGATAAACAATTGCTATGAAAAAGTGGTACACATGCATGCTACCTGGTATGCAACAACACGACAGGGTTGATGAGGTCTCCCTTTGCCTGTTTCAGCAAAAGTTTGCTAATACTCGAGTATTATATAGAAAAAGGGACCCAAGTCTCTTTCCTGGGAGTATAGGGTACGTACCCCTAGTACACAATCCTACAGGGTTACCATAAACCCCTCAAAATCACCAAAGGGGTATCCTCAGTACAAAATTCATGAGTTGGAGTAGTATTAGGAGGACCGTTGGATCCCCTAATGAGTCCCTCAAAACCACTGAAAAAGAGACCGTTGAACCTTAATTAACCTGCTAA
>Ga0100402_1002444_pt1 | contig 20924 bp, 23 predicted proteins | sample CryGeyme20150102_FD_80419 | JGI IMG/M metagenome (GOLD analysis project Ga0100402, IMG submission 80419) | Groundwater microbial communities from Crystal Geyser aquifers in Utah, USA - Crystal Geyser metaG 2015-0102 | ecosystem: Environmental > Aquatic > Deep subsurface > Groundwater | place...
AGCACAACGAAAGCCCAAAACCCTTCGTCTGGACCGCCGATCCAGATAAAATCATCGCCGCCGTCAGACGCGGGCACCAAGTGTTAGATTCCAATCACTAGCGAGCAAGTTCAGGCTCCGGTTGCCTGCGGGATCCATGCCGTTTTCTCATGCGGCGTAATTCTTGGTTTTATGACGTCACTAGCGGCATCGTCACCTATTTGCCCCTCGACAAGCAGAAGAGCGCCTCCTTCGGACTTTAGAGTCCCCTTAGTGGGAGGAACCCCTCCGACTTCAGTCGGATACTGGCTTCAGCCATAGACTCGGCCTGTAGCCTGTAACCTCGGAGAAAGCGGAAGCCGCCGGAGGCGTGAAGCTTCCGCTTTCTCCGAGGTTACAGGCTATGGCATATCGTTCAGGCAGTCACACGACATTCCATCATCGCTACCATCTCGTCTGGGCACCGAAGTATCGGTATAAGGTCCTGCACGGCGAGGTGCGGTTCCGTGTGCGCGAGATCATCAAGCAGGTCTGTGATGAGATGGGCGTGACCATCGTCAATGGCGCTCTGTCCCGCGATCACGTGCACATGTTCGTTGAAATCCCGCCGCACGTCTCAGTCAGCGACTTCGTGCGCCGGGCAAAGGGCCGGTCATCGCGCAAGATCCAGCAGGAGTTCGAACACATCCGAAAGCGCTACTGGGGCCAACGCTTCTGGCAACGTGGCTACTTCTCTACCACATCCGGCAACATCACCGATGACATCATCATGCGATATCTCGACCGACATACCCACAAAAACGGCTTCAGCCCCTCGACATGATCCTACCGGCGTCAGCCGGTCAGTGGTTCAGATTGCCACAGGCTCGAATATGGCAGTGACCGGGTTCGCGACGAAATGGCGCGACAGGCTGTCGAACTCCCTAGCTACCCGCTCCACGCCAGCAATGAGCGTGGCAAGCTCCGCATCGCTCATGAGGCTAGAGAAATTGACCCGCACGAAGCCGGGCTTTTTGAGCTCATCGCCCGATCGGATCGCCCGATGAATGGCCTGCGACTGCTTATCGTCGATGCCGAGCAGGCGATGGACATAGGGACCGGCGCAGGCGCAACCACCGCGGGCCTGAATGCCGAGGCAATCGCTCAGTATGCGGGTGACAAGCTGATGGTGTATGACCCCGCCGTCAGCGTCCCTGATCCGGAACGCGGCGATAGGGAGCTGTGCGGCCATCTCGCATCCCAGCACCTCGATGCGCGGATTAGCACGCCAGCAGTCCAGCGCGGCGCGGCACATGGCCTGTGAGCGCTGGTCAAGCCCGGCTTCAATCATCAACGAACGCACGATCGCAGCAAGCGCCGTGCGGATGTCGCCGATCACGTTGGGTGTGCCGGCTTCTTCGCGTGCGACCACATCGGTGAGGTAGTCATGCCCGCCCGGCGACACGAAGCTGACCGTGCCGCCGCCGGGCGCGGAGGGTTTGCCCAGCACTGCCGCGTCGCGCTGCATCACCAGCACCCCGGACGATGCCGGACCGCCGACAAACTTGTGCGGCGAGAACACCAGCGCATCGAGATGCACGTCGGCTGCGGGCTGCATCTGCATCGTGATGTAGGGTGCGGCTGCGGCATAGTCCCAGATCACCTTGCCGCCCGCTGCCTGCACGATGCGCGAGACGGCGGCGACATCGGTCAACGCGCCGGTGACATTGGACCCGGCAGAGAATGCGCCAATGATCCGGCGACCTGCACCATGCCGCAGCTGGTCGATCAAGGCCTGGCGATCGGGACCACCCCCTACTCCTTCGGGCAACTCAATCACTTCCGCGCCGCTCTCACGCCATGGCAGAAGATTGGAGTGATGCTCGTAAGGGCCAAGCAGAACCAGCGCACGCTGTCCTGCATGGTCGCGCTGATCGGCCCCCAACAGGCGCACCAGCTTCTGAAGACCGGCTGTCGCGCCCGACCCGGCGAAGATCACTCCATCGCCCGTCCCTGCCCCGCACAGCCGGGCGACCTCGGCCCGCGCCACGCAGCGCAGGGCATTGATCGCGCGGCCGCACCAGGATGCCTGCGTGTGCGGATTGGCATAGACCGGCAGGACGTGCTCCAGCACGAAGTCCTCGATCTCGCGCAGGGCCCGGCCCGATGCGGCGTAATCGGCATAAAGCAGCGGCTGCGGCCCGAGAGGCCCTTCGACCATTCTGCCCTTGCCGATGATTGACTGCCCCAAAGTGCCTTGCACCAGCCTGATACGGATATCGGCGCGGAAGGCATTGAAAAGGGCTTGCGCCTTGTCAGTCTCGGAAGTGCAGGTGGCGTTGCTCATCCGCACAGTTTCTTCCAATCCGAACGGTATTTCATTACCGATTTTCAGGATAATCGCCTATCCTTTCGTTCGTATGACCACACAGATTGTCGAAATTGATCATATTGATCGAAAGATCCTGATGGCACTCCAGACCGATGCCTCGCTCAGCCAGCGCGCGCTGGCCGAAGAGGTCGGGCTGTCCCAGAACGCCTGCTGGCGAAGGCTCCAGCGGCTGGAGAGCGAGGGCGTGCTGCGCGGGCAAAGAGCCGAAGTCGATCTGGCACGGCTCGGTCTCGATCTCGTGGCTATCGTGATGATCAAGACACCCCACCATTCAAAGGACTGGGCCATCGCCTTCAGGGATCATGTCGCCCGCATCCCGGGCGTGGTCGATCTCTACCGCATCGGGGGCGAATGGGATTACCTCATCAAGGTCGTGACGCGGGGGATCAGGGGCTATGACCGGTTCTACCAGCAACTGGTGGACGGGTTCGATCTGTCGGTGGTGACCGGACATTTCGTGATGGAGCAAATGATTGCCTCGCGCCCGGTAACACTTGTCTGAGCCTCTCAGGGCACTGGTGGCTGAAACAGCGCGGGATCAATCTCACCGTTCACCCGGGTCTCGCGCCAAAACACCGAATTGGCGATCACCCCGTCATACATCAATGTCACCCGCCGGGCCTGCACCCAGCCGTTCCCGAGCCGCACGAAATCCCCATAGAGCCTTTCGTGAAACCCGCGCGGCGCATTGAAGGCCATGTAGGTCACGAAGCCGCTTTCGGCATCGAAGCCGAACAGCGTCTGCATGCCGTTGGGATCATGTATGTGCACCATGTTCGTCCTGCGCCCGCCGATGTCGCGCGGCGGGGCGGTGTGCAAGGCGAAGCCGTCTTCCAGAGCTGACCGGATGATGCCGAAGCCGAAATTGTTTGCCCAGTAAGCATCGGCCTCGGCGCGGGGCATGATGCCGCGTTCGGTCCAGGTGGTCTCGCCATCATAGCCGACTTCGAACAGCACCTTCCCGCTGGAGCGGGCAATGATCCGCACCTTGCCCGAAGCCTCGTGCGCTGCTGTGCGCCCGTCCTCGAAGGTGCGCCACATGCGGTAGTCCTCCGCTTCGGAGCGCACCGCACCGGTCGCAGGATCGTAGAAGGTGGCCGTGCCAACCAGTTCGAGCGTTGCCGGTTCGAGCCACAGGTCCCCGCCATGCGCCGCGACCGCGCGCTCGACCACCGCTCGCGCCGCCGGATCGGACGGTTGGGCGTGCAGGGGGCTTGACACGAGGGCGAGAGCGGCGATCGCCACCTTGATGATCCAGCGCATGAAAGCCTCCACACAATTTGTCCGGACAGCTTTTCAACCACGCCGCCATGCGATAGGCAAGCGCCATGAGGTCTTATCGCTCCCGAGTGCTTGCCTGCGCCTTCGCCTGCGCGCTCTCCGCGCCCGCCCCCGCCGCTGCGCAAGTCCCGCTGGCCGCCGGAATCTGGACCAATACCGAAGATGCCTACTTCGCCGAGGAGGAAGGGCGCCCCGCCCGGCACCGATCATGATCGACGTCGGCGCGGATGGACGCTGGCGCGGCATTGATGCCTTCGGTGCGCCGCAGGGCGAATGGCAGGAGGGCGCCATCCCCGGCCTCGCGTCGCGCGATGGCGGATCGGGCTGGCAGATCGACGGCAGCGAAATCCGCCGCGCGCGGCCTTTCACCTGCTGGGTCTCGGTCCGCAAATTCGCAGCGAAGCCCGATGGCTCGTCCGACTGGACCTTCGCCGGAAACCTCTCCAGCTTCGATCAGGGCGGGCGCGTGACCATCCCGGGGAAGGGAGAGGCCACCGATATCTCGATCAGACTGCGCAACGTCACCTGGGCCAAGGGCAGCCGCAACAAGCCCTCGATGGTGCTTTATGTCCACAAGGACGATCCCGAGCGCGCGGAAAGCTACAGCTGGGCCTCGCCCGATGCGTCGCTGGTGGGGATCAACCTGCGCTGGATGCAGGGCAGTTGCACCCGCACGGGGGACTAACCGCCGGCCCGCTTCCACGTCGCCCCGCCGACCCAGTCGCCCGCAACCGCACGGAATTCCTCGCTGGTGATGTTGGCCCAGACCCCGGCGACAAAATAGGGATCGGCCTCCAGCCGGGCACGCGCTTCGGCTGCATCTCCCGCCTTGATTACGAGCAGCGATCCGACCGTGCGCTCCCCCTCCTTGAGCGGCCCCGCGACCGCGTAGTCGTCGATATGCGCCTCGACATGGGCAAGGTGCGCGGCCAGCGCCGCCTCGCGCAAGGGTGCGCTTCCCGCGCGGTCAAGACAACGGAAGGCGAACAGCCTCATGGGCCGACTTCGACACATTCGATCAGTTCGCCTGCCGCTCCGATGGCGGTGGCGGCGCGGCGGCCTTCGTACAGCGCCCCCTCGCGCGCGGCGGGCGGCGTGATCCACCGCGCGCGGCAGGCATCGAGATCGCGCACTGCGAGCGTCACCAGCGCGTTGCCCGGCGGCAGCATACCCGCGTGCCGGGCGCGCGGCGCTGCGGCGGCGGGATAGTCGTCCACTTCGACGATCGGCATGCGCGCGTGCTTTACCATCGTGATCGTCGTCTGGGTCTCGGGCGGCAGGTAGAAGGCCTTGTTGATCATGCTGTAAGGCAGCGTGTAGTCGACCCCGCGCTCCAGCCCGAGCGCTTCGACATACCATGCAATCGCCGCCTGCCGGTCGGGCGCGGCGAGGACGGTGATGAAGATCCGGTCGACCGGCGATGCGGCCCGCGGCAGGTCGGTATCGGCCATGTCTGCGAGCACCTGGTTGAGATAGACCATCTCGCCCCCCGGTCCCAGCGCCTGCATGGGGATGAAGGCGGGTGCGACGTTTTCGAGCTTCTTCGGCGGACCGACGATGGTGAAGAGGTCCGCCGGCAATGCCTCTGGCCAGTGCCACACGTCCTCGACCGTGGTTTCAAACGCGGCCCAGCCATAGGTCGTGGTGGGCTTGAAGGCGGGATGCGCGGGCTGCTCGACCAGCCGGAACCAGCACGGCGCGCCGCTCGTCGGGCGAAGCACCGCATAGGGCGCACCTGCGTTGGCGGGACAGCCCCAGCTTGTCGCGAGGTCGGAAGGGAGCACGCCTTCCTCGACCAGCTCCAGCCCGAGCTCGTCGCGATAGGCAGCGATCCCTTGCGGAAGGTCGGGCACGGTCGAAAGCCCGCCCATGATCGTACCGTGGGGGATGCTCATGACTTGAACTCCGGCTTGCGCTTTTCGACAAAGGCAGCGGTGCCTTCGGCAAAGTCCGGGCAGGTGAAGGCGGCGGCGAAAATCGCCAACGTCTCGGTATCGTCAGCCACCTGCCCGTCGAGCACCCGGCGCACGAAGCCCTTGATGGTGCGCGCGCTGCTGCCCGATGCGGCGGCAGTCTGCGCGCTCAGGGCATCGCTGTTGTCGGCAATGATCTCGACCAAGCCGATCCGCTGCGCCTCCCCTGCGGCAAGCAACTCGCCGGTGTAGAGCATCCGCTTCGCCTGCCCTGGCCCGACCAGATCGACCAGCAGTTTCACATCGTGGAGCGGATAGACCAGCCCGAGCTTGGCCGGGGTAATCCCGAAGCGCGCCGCCGGGGTTGCGACCCTAATGTCGCAGGCCATCGCAATCCCGCAACCACCCCCGACGCAATCGCCCTCGACAAAGGCGATGGTGGGGATATCGGCGCGGGCGAGTTCGTATTGCGCGCGGTTGATCGCCGCCTGATTGGCCGCGCGCCATGCCGCGTCATCCTTGTTGGCTAGCAATTCGCGGATGTCCGCCCCGGCGCAGAACGCCGCCCCCGGCCCGGCGGCACGCAGCTCCAGCACCTTGGCCGCCGGATCGGCGACCGCCTCGGCGACCAGTGCGGGCAGCGCCTCCCACATCTGCATGTTGAAGGCATTGCGCTTGTGGGCGCGGTCGATCAGCAGGCGCGCCACCGCGCCCTCGCGGGTCAGGCGCAGGCTCATGCGGGGTGCGTGCCCATGAAGTGATCGGCGATCGCCTTGCGGGTCGTCACCCACACGCCCTCGTGCGCGCGGACATGGCGGAAGAATTCCTCCAGCGCCCAGATCCGCCCCGGCCGTCCGATGATGCGCAGGTGGAGGCCAAGGCTCATCATCTTGGGATTGCCCTCCTCGCCCTCGCGGTAGAGCTGGTCGAAATTCGCCTTGGCGTAATCGAGCCACTGGTGCGGCGTCAGCGCCGGATCGGTCCACATCTTCATGTCGTTGCTGTCGAGCTGGTAGGGGACGATGCACATCGGCTTGCCGGGGATGGTCTCGCGATCCCAGAACGGCACGTCGCCCGAGTAATCGTCCATGTGATAGGTGAACCCCTCCTCGGACAGCAGCCGTCTTGTATTGTCGGTGAGCAGGTAGCGCGACAGCCAGCCATAGGGGCGCACGCCGCAGGTCGCCTCGATACTGGAGACGGCGCGGCGGATGAAATCGCGCTCCTGTTCCTCGTCCATCTTGAATTGATGGACCCAGCGATAGCCGTGACTGATAGGTTCATGGCCCAGCTCGACAATGGCCCCTGCGATCTCGGGATGGTTTTCGAGGCTCATCGCCGCGACCGTCCAGCTGGCGATGATATCATAGCGTTTCAGCAGCTTGACGATCCGCGGCGCGCCCGCCTTGATGCCGTAGAGATAATTGGATTCGTTCGAATAGTTGCGCATCTTCGATTTGACGAAGACCCCCAGCTCGTCGACCGGCTCCATCCCGCGATCGCCGCGGGCGATGGTCATCTCGCTGCCTTCCTCGACATTGACAACGACGCTCAGCGCCAGCTTGGCGTGGCCCGGCCAATCCATTCTTTCCTCGATCAGCGGCATCAGTGCATCTCCTCCCCGCCGCTGACATTCAGCGCCTCGCCGGTGACATAGAACGCCGCCTCGCTCGCCAGCCAAAGGCAGGCGGCCGCGGTGTCTGACGGGAGGCCCGGACGGCCCATCGGGTTCCTGGCGGCCATGTTGGCGAGATAGTCCTCGACACTGGCGAAGCCGAGCAGCTTCGAGAAATATTCGTTCTGCTGCGCACCGAGCCCGGTCGTCACGTGATTGGGGCACACGGCGTTCACCGTGATGGCGTGCTTGCCCAGCTCGACCGCGCTCGCGCGCGTCAGGCCGACCATGCCGTGCTTGGACGAGACATAGGCCGGCAGGTGCGGAAAGCCGGTTTTGGCGGCTTGCGAGGCGATGTTGATGATCCGCCCGCCCTGCCCCCGCTCCACCATCGCCCGCGCTGCCGCCTGCGTGCAATAGAACGCGCCCGACAGGTTGACGCCGATCACCTGATCCCACTCGTCGACGGTGTCGACATCGAGCAGCGGCTTCATCTTGAACCCGATCCCGGCATTATTGACGAGGATATCGACCGCGCCGAAGCGATTGACAGTCTGCGCGACAAGCGCGCGGCATTGGTCCGCCTTCGACACGTCACAGGCAATGGTCGCCACCGCCGCGCGGCGTGCCCGCAGGTCTTCGGCCACGCTGGTCGCCTCGGCATCAATCGCAAGGTCGGAGACGACGCAGTTCGCGCCTTCGTCGGCAAAGGCCTGAAGGATGCCCTGCCCCAGCCCCTTCTGCTTGCCCGATCCGGTGACGACAATCGTCTTGCCCGCAAACGCACCGCTCATCTCACAGATCCTCAGTCAGGATGAACTGCGGGGCATCGGCAAAGCCCTGGAAAGGCGCGGCGGCGGCCTGGAAATCCGTGGTGGAAATATCCGCAACGAAGGCGCCCATGCCGGTGATGTCGATCACTTCGATATACTGGAAATGCGGCGTGGCGGTATCGTCGCCGAAAACGCCGGTCGCCTTGTGGACGGTAAAGCTGGTGACCGACCCGAGGCCGTTCACCGTCGGGATATCGCGGGTCTTGGCCCACTCCTCGTATTCGGAAACGTCGACGCCGGGCTTCAGGTTGAACAGGCAGATGATGCGCATGGCTTCAGGCTCCTTGGCTGGGCGGGCGATAGGCCCGTAGGGTGTTGTCGAGGCGGCGGGCGAGCGCGAACAGCCCCGCTTCGGCTCCGGCGGGGCCGACAAGCTGGACACCGACCGGCAGGCCGTCTTCGGTCCAGCTGGCAGGAATGCTGATGGCAGGCAGACCCGCGATATTTGCAAGGCAGGTGAAATCGGCCTGCGCTGGCGGTTCGGGATCGCAGTGCGGAAAGGCCGGATTGGGAGCGGTGGGCAGGATCAGGAAGCCGTGTTCCTGCACCACGGTGCGCACTTCGGCGGCGGTTCGCTCGAGGATGGCGCGATCCTCGGCCCAATCGGCGATGCTGCGGCGCGGGCCGTAGGTGAGCAGCTTCGCCAGCCGCTGAGAGGTGGGCACGCCGCGCAGGTGCGCTGCCAGTTCCCGCGACACGCCGATAAAGCCCGCAAAGCGGATGCGCGATACCGGATGGCTGAGCGCGACAAAAGCAGGCGATGCGCCAAGCGCGGCGAGTGCGGCATCGAAGGCGCGCGCCACATCGGAATGCACCTCCACCCCGTGCTCTGCCATCGTCGCACCTGCGCCCTCCAGCGCATCGTCGCCGAAGCCCGAGATCACGCGCGCGGCCCGTTCCAGCATGTCGAGGTCGCGCGCCAGCGGTCCGATGGCATCGAGCGACAGGTCGGCGGCCTCCAGCCCTTCCTGACTGACACTCGCGGTGGCGGGCTTGAAGCCGTAGACCCCGCAATGGCTCGCAGGGATGCGCACCGATCCCATGGTGTCGGTGCCCAGAGCAATGTCGCACAGCCCTGCCGCCACCGCCGCGCCGCTCCCGCCCGAGGAACCGCCGGGCGAAAAGCCGATGCGGTGCGGGTTCTGCACTGCACCGAAATGCGGGTTGTCGGTCTTGGAGCCGAGCGCGGCTTCCTCCATGTTGAGCACGCCGATGATCGCCGCCCCCGCCTGCCTCAGCAGTGCAACCGTGTCCGCGTCACGATCCGCCAGCCGCGTCTCGAAGGCGGCGAGGCCCGCATGCCACGGCATCCCGGCGACCGCGATATTGGCCTTGATCCCGACAGTCAGTCCCGCCAGCGGCCCCTCGCCAAAGGTGGCCGAGCGGTCGAAATCGCTGAAGGCGTTGAGCGGGGCATTGGCTGCTTCAAGGGCATTGAAATCGATCATCAACCTGTCTCTAGACCCCGCGCCCATCGATCAGACGGAGCGGCTTCTGGCGCGTGTCGATCTCGGTCGCTGGCGCCGTTTCGCCGGGGGCGACCAGCGCGACTTCAACCTCGACCCCGAGCCCGCGGCGCAGCAATTCTGCAAGTTCCCCTGCATCACTACCGCCCCGGCTTTCGAGCGTCACGGTCATGTGGTCCTTCTGGTTCGCATCACGGCGCAGGTGGCAGACATATTCGCCGGTCAGGTCGGGCCGGTTCTCGATGATCGCGCCGATCGCGTGGGGGAAGACGTTGATCCCGCGCAGCTTGACCATGTTGTCGCTGCGCCCCTTGAACCCGGCGATGCGCTTGAACACGATCTCGCCGCGGCCATCGAGTTCATGGCTGATATCATGGGTGTTGAAGCGGATGCATGGCGCAATGTCGTCCTTGTAGAGGCAGGTGACGACCATGTCCCCGGTCTCGCCCCGCGCCACGGGCGCGCCGCTGTCGATGTCGAGCAATTCGAGATATTGCGCGTCTTCCCAGACATACATCCCGTCGCGCTCCGGCCCTTCGCCGGCGATGCTTCCCGTGTCGCCGACGCCGTACCAGTCATAGGCTTTCGCGCCGTGCCACGCGGCCTCGGTCGAGGCGCGGTCTTCGGTGCCGAGGTGGCCGATGATCATGCGGATGTTGATCTTGTCGAACAGCCCCTCGGTCTCGGCGGTTTCGGCGAGCTTCCTGATATAGTCGACGAAGCCGACGATCGCGGTGACGCCGAAATCGGCCATCAGCCGCACCTGGTTGACAGAGCGGGTCTCGATCCCCGTGCCGGCGCTGAGGAACACCGAATTGGTGAAGTGCGTCACCGCCTCGCGGATATAGTGCCCGCCGTTGATCATCCCGTGGCCATAGACCGAGTGGACAACATCGCTCGGCTCCAGCCCCATCCAGCGATACATGCGCCCGACCAGCAGATTGCCGACCTCGCGCCCCTTGGGGCCGAAGATCAGCGTTTGCGGCTTGCCGGTGGTGCCGGAGGTGGTGTGGAAGATGCTAGGCGCGCGGGTTTCGGGGGCACCCATGCCGTGGAAATCGCCGAAGGGCGGGTATTCGGCAATCGAGGCCATCAGGTCGCTCTTGTCGTAGATCGGCAGCTTGGTGATGTCGGCAAGGCCGCGAATATCGCCGGGCTCGATGCCTTTTGCGCCCCACAGCCGCCGGTAGAACGGCACCTGCCAGCCGCGCACCATCAGCCGCCGGAACTGCGCGTCCTCAATGGCAAACAGCTCGTCGCGGCTCATCGCAGCATAGCGCGCGGTAAAGGCCTCGCCGATCGGATAGTCGGCGAGGATCTGCTGGTGGTCGAGCGCTTCGAAATAGGTCGGGTAGGTCATGGCGTTCCGGTGAAATAGGCGAGAGGATCGGCGAAGAGGCGCGGGTCGTGTTCGACCGGCGCGAGATCGCGGGCGAGGTTCAGCTTGGCCTCGGCCTGCGCGGGCGAGAGCGGGCTTTCGGGGCTGCCGAGCGTGTGGGGGATGTGCGTGTCCTTGCGGCCATCGGTGCCATGCACCACCATTCGCTGGGGGCTGAGCGCATTGGGATCGGGGTTGTCATCGGTCTGGATGGTGATGCGCCCGGCGAGCTCTGCCAGTGCAAGGTCGGCGAAGGCATCGGGCGTAAAGCAGCGCGGGTCGATCAGCCCGTCTCGAAGGGCAAGCGCGGCCAGCAGCGGGCCGCACAGGCGCGCATAGGCAGGCGTCATGTCGGCGCGAAAAGGCCGCCCGATCAGACGGTGCACCAGCGGCGGCACGAAAATCTCGAGCACTTGGACATCCTGCGCCCGCAGCCCGAGATCGAAAATCGCGCCGAGCAGCGCATGGCTCGCCCGCCCCGAGGGGCAGGGCTTCACGCTGACTTCGCTGATCCGCCAGACCTTGCCGAGGTCGCGGGTGTAGCGCGTCAGGTCTCCGCTATCGAACAGGCGGAAATAGCCGAACGGGCCGTCGAGCGGGTCTTTCGGCCCCGGAAACCCGGCGCGGGCAAGGTCGCTCGCCGTCACCGCTGCGCGTGCGGCGTTGGCGATCTGGAAGGGGAGCGTCGCCAGCCCCTCGACATGGGCCTGCATCGTGCCGCCCGCGCTCGAAACCGCAAGGCCGAGCGTATCGTCCAGCGGCGCGCCGTCGATCCGCGCGACCGCGAGTGCTGCACCGACGACGCCTGCGGTAGCTGGCCGGAAGAAGGTCAGCGGGCTGTCGGCGGCGAGGCCCAACCCCGCGGCGACGTCCACGCCCACCGCGAGCGCCGTCAGTGCCGCTTCGGCATCGCATCTCCCGTGCCGGTCGATCGCCGCGCCTAGCGCCGCGGTCACGGTGCTGAGCGCGTGGACGACGGCAGGCTCGTGAACCGCGTCCCATTCGAGGCAGTGGATGCGGTAGCCGTTGACGAAGGCAGCCGCGGGTGCGGGCAGGCGCTCGCCCCCTGACTGCGCACTGCCGATCAGCCGCGCCTCCGCGCCGCTGCCCATCGCCCGCGCGGCGGCGAGGATCGCGTCGGCACCCGGCGCACCCGCGCCCGCAGCACCCACCGCGAGCGTATCGGCGAGCAACCGCAGCGCATCCGCCCGCACCTGCTCCGGCAGGACATGATTGGCCCCGGCGAAGGCGAGAAGATCGGCAGTCGCGTTCACCGGGTCCACTCCTCGAGCATGGCGTCGATCGCCGCGCCGTCATCGCCCTCGAGCGCGAGGCGCGCCGCACGCTGCGCCTCGCTCGCCGCCAGTCCGCCCCAGCGCGCAAGGGCATGCATCTTGGCGACAATCACATCCGCGCCAATGGGCCGTTCCGGATCGCCGAGCGTGTCGACCAGTTCCAGCCCGTTGACCCGCGCGCCGAAATGGGCGGGGTAGCGGGCGGTGATTGCCGCGTCCTTGGCCACGCTCACCTGCGCGCGCAGCGGCGCGAGCGCGGCGATGGCCTCGGGCGTGAAATCCTCCGGCTCGGCCTTGCGCCCGGCGGCCACCACGGCAACCGCGTGCTGCAGCGAGAACTTCGCCTCAAGCTCGGTTTGCGGATCGGGCCGGTCGCAGAAGGTCAGTGCATCGGCATAGGTTTCGACATGGAACGGCGGCGCAAGCTTGCCTGCCGCGCGCAGTTCCAGCGCCGCGTCGATGGCGGGATGGGCATGTCGGCAGGCGGCGAAAGGCTTGAAGCTGACTTCGTGGATCAGCCAGCCCTCGTCCCCCCCGGCGAGCGCGCCCGGAGTCCCGGTCATGCCTGCGAAAAGCCCTTGCGGCCCCTCGAGAAGTGCGAGCGGCCCGGTTGCACCGTGATGCGCGTGCAGCGCTGCGTCGTGTCCGGTGCGCACCGCATGGAAGATGTGCCACTGCTTGGTCAGCACGCCGGGTGCATGGCGCATGTGCCACAGCCCGCCCGCAACCGACCCGGCATTGGCGAGCGCGTGGGCATATTCGGCCTCGGCGAAGCCGATCAGCGAGCCGCAGGCCGCCGCCGCACCGAAGCCGCCCATCGTCGCAGTGGGGTGCCAGCGGGCATAGTGGTGCGCGTCGCAGGCCGCGCCGGTCGCGATCATCGCCTCGTAACCGCGCACCGCGGCATCGAGCCGCGCGTCCATGGCGGCGCCCGCCATGCTCAGCGCGGCGGGCCATACCACCGGGCCGGGATGAAGCAGCGCGGTGCGGTGCACGTCGTCCATCTCCAGCACGTTGCCGAGATAGGTCGCGCGCTCCCAGCCATTGACAGAAATAGCCGCGCCCAGCGCCGCCGCCTTGCTGCCACGCGCGCCCGCGACGCAGGCGAGCCAGTCGAGCAGGTGCAAACGCGCACGCTGACGCTCGCCTTTTGTCACGCGGCGCGCTAACCTTGCGCCAAGACCGGTCAGCAGCGGTGCGCTCATCGTGCGCCGCCTGCCATGCCGCCACAGATTTGGAGCTTATCGTGGCCACCACAGCCGAAGAGGCAAAGACGCAGCGCATTCCGCGCTACCTGCAGCTGGCAGGCGAATTGCGCGAAGCGATCCTGAACGGCGAATTCGCGGGCGGACGGCAGTTTCCGACCGAGACGGTGCTGTGCCGCAAGTACGACGTCAGCCGTTACACCATCCGCGAGGCGCTGCGCCGGCTCGAAGCGGAGGGGCTGATCCAGCGGCGGCGCGGATCGGGCACCACGGTTCAGCCCGCGGCCGCACGCGGCGGCGCGCTGCACCAGCCGCTGTCCAATGTGGGCGAGCTGCTGCAATATGCACAAGGCAGCGAGGTGACCTACGCTTTCGAGGGCCGCGGCAACTTGCCGCCCGAGGTCGCCGTGCAACTGGCCGAACCGACGCAGGGCGAATGGACCGCCTTTCGCGGCGTGCGCCGCCATGCGGGCGACGTTCCGCCGATCGCGGTGACCGACGCCTATTTCCACGAACTGCTCGGCGATGCGGTGGCGGCGCTCGATCTCGGGGCGGGCACGCTGTTCAGCCAGATCGAGCAGCTTGCCGGGGTCCAGATCGGCAAGGTCACGCAGGACATCCAGGCCATCGCCGCCGACGAGCGCATGGTCGCCATCCTCGAGGTCGAGGAAGCCAGCCCTGTGCTGCGCATCCTGCGTTGCTATTTCGACCAGATGGGCCGGATCTTCGAGATCTCGGTCAGCCACCACCCCGGCGACCGCTTCGCCTACGCGATGCATATCGACGTCGAGGCGTAAGGGACCGCTCACGCCGCACCCTCGCCAAGGCCCGGAACGCGGCCCGGTGTCCAATCCTCACCGGCAAAGCGGATCGCGGGCGCGATGTACCTGCCCCCGTTCTCGCCCGTGACCAGCAATCCGCGCTCCGCCACGTGCGGCGCATCGAGCGCTTCACGGAAGTCGAGGACAGGTGCAAAGGCCACGTCCTTGTCAGCGAACCATGCTTCCCACTCGGCCCGTGTGCGCGTGGCAAACGTGTCGCGCAGGAACGCGATCAGCGCGCCCTGCTCGCCCGCCGGGGCCTCGGCGAGAGGGATCAGGTCTTCGCGCGCAAGGGCGGTCAGGAGGTTGCGGGCAAATTTGAGCTCGCGCCCGCCCAGCACCACGTGCGCCCCGTCAGCGGTGCGGTAGACCTGATAGAAGGCCGCCCCGCCCAAGCTGCGCTGGCTGGCAGACCGCGGCGCCGCGCCGCCCGCGATGGCGCTGCCGGCGGTGTGCACACACCACGGTAACAGACTGTCGAACATGGCGCAGTCGATGTAAGCGCCCTCGCCCGTGCGTTCGCGCCCGATCAACGCCATCAGCACCGCGGAAAGTGCGGTGAGGCCCGCCGCAAGGTCGGCGCTCGGCGCACCGGGGACGACGGGCGTGCCGTCCGGCCCGTCATTGACCGACATGAACCCCGCGAGCGCCTGCACCGCCATGTCATGCGCCGGATGATGCGATAATGCGCCCTCCTGCCCGAAGGCCGAGATCGAGCAATAGACGATATCCGGCCGGATCGCCTTCACCGCGGCATAGTCAAAGCCGAGCCGCGCCATCACGCCGGGCCGGAATCCCTCGACGAAAACGTCGGCTCCGGCGATGAGTTCTCGCAGGCTCGCTTTGCCCGCTTCGCTCTTGAGATCGAGCACCATGCTGCGCTTGCCGCGGTTGAGATTGGCGAACCACACCGAATGCTGCGCCCCGTCATAGGTATCGAAAGGGGCCTGTTCGCGCGCCGGATCGCCGGCGGCAGGCTCGATCTTGATCACCTCGGCGCCCTGATCGGCCATCATCACCGTCATCATCGGCCCCGGCAGAAACTGCATGAGGTCGATGACCCTGATGCCCCTCAGCTTGCCCATCGCGCTGCCTTGCCCTCCCCGGCGTGTTTCAGACGATGCCGCCGGCACGCAGCCGAGCAATATCGTCGGGATCATAGCCGAGTTCGGCGAGGATATCCTCGCTATCGGCGCCCAGCAGAGGCGCGGCGCGGTTGGCGGGGCGCTTGCCGTCGAACTTGAGCGGGCTCTTGAGCACGTGCAATTCCGGCGCGTCGGGATGGGCGATGGTATCGCGCAGCCCGATTTCATCGAGCCACGGATTGTCGAGCGCCGCGCCCAGTTCATAGACCGGGGCAACCGGGACATGCCCGCCGAGCAGGTCTTGCCAATGCGCCATCGGCTGCTTGCCGAACTCCGCATCGAGCGCCTCGGTCAGCGCTGCACGGTTGGCCAGCCGGTCGGCATTGGTGGCAAAGCGTGGATCGGCGGCGAGATCCTCGCGCCCGATGCGGGTGGTGAGGATGTCCCAGAACTTGGGCAGCTGGCACATCACGAACATCCACCCGTCGGTGGCCCGGAACATCTGGCTGGGCGTGGCGGTAGGATGGGCGCTGCGCGGGGTGCGCTGGGTCTCGTCGCCGTTGTTCATGTACCACAGCGCCGGATAGCTGGTCTGGTGGACCGCGGCCGAGAGCAGATCGGTATCGACGTCGCGCCCCTTGCCGCTGCGCTGCGCATCGACCAGCGCGCCGAGCAAGCCGATGCAGAAGATCGTGCCGGTGATGAAATCGACCATCGACAGGCCCATGCGCTGCGGGTCGCCGCCGGGCTCGCCGGTCAGCTGGCAATAGCCCGCCTCGGCCTGCATCAGGTAATCATAGCCCGGCCACTTGGCGCGGGCATTGTCGCGCCCGTAGGCGGACAGGTGCGCGCAGACGACCGCCGGATTGATTGTGCCGAGTGCGGCATAATCGAGGCCGAGCCGCGCGGGCAGATCGCCGCGCATGTTGTTGGCAACCGCGTGGCTCTCTCGCACCAGCCGGTGCAGCACTTCCTGCCCCGCATCGGTCCCGAGATCGAGCGTCAGCGAACGCTTGTTGAGGTTGAAGGCCTGAAAATAGACGCTCTCGCCCGGCCGCAGGAAATGCGGGCCGACCGCGCGCGCAGTATCGCCCCCGCCGCGCCGCTTACCGTCCGGGCCGGCCTTATCAGGTGGCTCGATCTTGATGACTTCCGCGCCCATCTGCGCGAGGAACATCGTGCCGTATGGCCCAGCGCCGTACTGCTCGGCGCTGATGATCCGGAAGCCCCGGAGCGGAAGATCTTGTGCCGGTTCCATCGCGCGCCGCCCCCTCAGGCCGGGTTCTCCTTTAGGTGCTGCTTGGCGATGATCATGCGCTGCATTTCATTGGTGCCCTCGCCGATGCACATCAGCAGGCTGTCGCGGTAATAGCGTTCGATGTCATATTCCTTGGAATAGGAATAGCCGCCGTAGATGCGCATCGCCTCCTGGCTGTTTTCCACTGCCGCCTCGCTGGCGAAATACTTGGCCATGCCCGCTTCCTTGTCGCAGCGTTCGCCGCGGTCATAGGCTTCCGAGGCATCTATCGTCAGCAGCCGTGCGGCCCGCGCACGGGTGACCATCTCGCCAAGCTTCAACTGGATCGCCTGATGTTCGGCAATCGGCTTGCCCATTGTGTGGCGTTGCTGGGCGTATTCGGTGGCGAGCCGCAGGCTGCCTTCGGCCAGACCCACGCCGCGTGCAGCGACATTGATGCGTCCGAGTTCGAGGCCGCCGGTGGCCTGAAAGAACCCCTGCCCCTCGACACCGCCGATCAGCTGATCGGCGGGGATGCGGTAATCCTCCATGACGAGTTCGGCGCTGTCGATCGCCTTGTAGCCCAGCTTGTCGAACTTCTTACCGGTGGAAAGCCCCTCACGCTTGTCGGCGATGAAAAGGCTCATCCCCTTGTAGCGCGGCTCGGCAGCCGGATCGGTCTTGGCCAGCAGCGCGAAGCACTGGCCGTTCAGCGCATTGGAAATCCAGGTCTTGGTGCCGTTGAGGACGTAGTCCCCATTGGCGTCCTTCTTCGCCACGGTGCGGATGGCCTGAAGGTCGGTACCGGCATTGGGCTCGGTCAGTGCAAGGCCGCCGCGAATCTCTCCGCTGGCGAACCTCGGGAGCCACTTGGCCTTTTGCTGCACCGTGCCGAAACGCTCGACCGCGGCGGCCATAATGAGGTGCGAATTGAAGATGCCGGTGATCGCCATCCAGTGGCTGGAGATCTTCATCACGATCTTGGCATAGGTCGTCGCAGGCAGGCCCAGCCCGCCATATTCCTGGCTGATGGTGGCCCCGAACAGGCCCATCTCGGCCATCTGTTCCACCAGTTCGGCGGGCCACAGGTCGTTGTGATCGTGGTGCTTGATCACCGGGATCACCTCGCGCTCCATCCAGCGGTCGATCGCGTCCATGAAGGCGCGTTCCTCATCGGGATCGATGGTGCGGATCTGGTTTGCGATAGCTGCGGCAGTGGCCATGTGATTGGGTCCTTGGAGTATGTCTGGTCAGTTATCGAGCACGCCGAAGCCGCGTTTCCACACCAGTACGGTGCGCTTGTAATGGGCGACGATATCGCCGTGCTGGTTCTTGGCGATGGTCTTGAAGGTGACGATGCCCTGTTCCGGGCGGCTCTTGCTCTCGCGCTTTTCGAGCACTTCGCTCTCGCAATAAAGCGTGTCGCCCACGAACAGCGGCTTGGTCATGCGCACCTCGTCCCAGCCGAGATTGGCAATCGCCTTGCCGCTGGTGTCCGACACGCTCATGCCGGTCATCAGCGCGATGGTAAGGGGCGAGACGACAAGCGGCTTGCCGAATTCGGTGTCCTTCGACAGCTCGTAGTCGAAATGCGCCGGATGGGTGTTCATCGTCAGCAGGGTGAACCACACATTGTCGGCATCGGTGATCGTGCGTCCGGGGCGGTGTTCGTAGATGTGGCCTTCGACGAAATCCTCGAAATAGCGCCCCTGCACCTCGCGAAAGCGGCCGGGGGATACTTCGATATAAGAGTCACGCATTGCCAAGCTCCTCGTGGCGCGCCAGCAGCGCGTGGTAACGGATGATGAAGGGCGCCTCGAGCATGCGCCCGCGGAAACGGATCGCGCGGCCTCCGCCTGCCTCGTAGGCGGCGAGCGCCTCGCGGGCCTCGTCGACCTCTGCGGCGGAGGGCAGGAAGGCTGCATGGATGGCGGCGAGCTGCGCCGGATGGATCGCCGCCTTGGCCGCAAACCCGATGGCGCGGGCGCGGGCCGCTTCCTCGGCCAATCCGGCCTCGTCCTCGAGCCTAACGAACGGCACGTCGATGGCGAGCTTCCGCGCCTCGGCGCAGGCCAGCACCAATTGCTGGCGCGCGGCGAGCAGCGGCTCCCACGCCAGCTCGACCCCCAGTTCTCCGGAAAAATCGCCCCCGCCGAACATCACCGCCGCCACCTTGTCGTGACCGGCAATGGCAAGGGCGTGGCGCAGGCCCTTGGGCGTTTCGATCAGCGGGATGAGCGACGGGCACCGTTCCCCCAGCGCGCCTTCGATCACTGCAAGATCACCCGGCTCCTCGACCATCGGCACCAGCAGCGTCGCGGGCAGTGTTTCGGCATCGAGCAACGCGGCAAGATCGCGCACCCCGGCGGCGGTGCGAACGGCATTGATTCGGATCGCCCAGCCTTGCGGGTCTCCCGCGACCTCGGCGAGCGCGGCGGCTCGGGCGCTGTCCTTGTCGGCAGCTGCCACCGCGTCCTCCAGATCGATCACCGTCAGCCCCGCCCCGCCCGCGCGCGCCTTGGCAAAGCGGTCAGGCCGCGAACCGGGAACGAACAGCAGGCTGGCAGCGACAAACACGACAAGATCCTCGCGATTTCGGGTATGAGACGTCACCCCGAATTCAGGCTTCACAATTTGTCCGGACAAATCTAAAGTCAAGGAGGAATTGCGCGGTTGCCCGATAGCTTTTCGATAATGACGCTGGTTTGGAGGGAAATAATGACATTGATGAAATCCGGTTTGCTTGCAGCAGGCACTGCTGCCTACGCAATGCTCGCGGTCGCGGGCGCACAGGCTCGCACGCTCGATCCGACAAAGCCAGAGGATGCGCTCGAAATCTCCAAGCGGCTGCAATGCGGCGTCTCGGAAGACGAGCCTGCCGTCTACCACTGGTCGGGCAATATCTACGGCCGCAGCCCCGGCGTGCGCGACAAGCTGCTGTTCAAGGGCGAAGGGATGAACATCCGCCGCTGCGTCGAAGTGAACGATCCGCAGCGCGGCAAGGGCTGGCGGCTGGTCAGCCGCGAAGTCATGCTGATGCTCGATCCCAAGACCGGCGAGGTCGTGCGGCAATGGGAGAACCCCTACACCGGCGAGATGGTCGAGGTGATGCACATCCACAATGATCCCGTAAACGGCCGCCCCAACTTCGCGCGCGGCGCGGACGGCACGCCCTTCACCCTCGGCAGCCTGCGCGAGGCCGGACCCTATGTCTTCATGCCGTTCGAGGCCCCGCTGTTCTACACCAACCCACTCACCGGCGATTATCAGGAATATGTCGGCGGCGAATACCACGCGATGGAGATCTTCGATTTCGGCGCGCTCAAGAGCGATCTCTACGACAGCACCAAGCCGACCGCCTACCCGATGATCAGCTGGGTGCGCATTTCCGGCTGGGCGCCGTGGATGAAGATGGGCAGCCGTCCGGGCCAGATGATCTTCAACGCGATGGGCCGCAAGCTGCCTGGCGGGTTCGAGGAACTGCCCGATTTGCTCAAGAACGAGATCCGGGCCAATTACCCGATCTACGAACAGGCCCCGCCCAAGGACGACGCGCGTCCCAACGAGACGACCTGGGCCAAGTTCAAGATGCTGACCGACAAGGCGCGCGAGGCGGCCGGTACCTCCGGCAAGTCGGGCGAGGGGCATTGATCGCAACATCGCGGCGCGGCTTCCTTGCCGGAAGCAGCGCCGCGATCCTTGCCGGCGCCGCTCCGGCACGGGCACGCGGGCGGACCGAGGCGGAAGTCGCGGTGATCGGAGCGGGCCTCGCCGGGCTCCATGCTGCGCGCGCTTGCGAGGCGGCGGGGCTGCGTGTCGTCGTGCTCGAGGCCGAACGGCGCATTGGCGGGCGGCTCCACACCTTGTGTGACCTGCCGGGCGCGCCCGAAGCGGGGGGTATCCAGGTCGGCGCGGGCTACACCAGGCTTCGCAAGGCCGCCGGTGAGCTTGGCGTGGCCCTCGATAGCGGCGGCGGCGCGGGAGCGGGAATCGCCGACGCGCCGGGAAATCTCTATGCGGTGAACGCCGTGACGGCGTCGCCCGCAGACTGGCCGGACAGTCCCGGCAACCGCCTTGCCGACACCGAGCGCATGGTCGAACCTGCGGCCTTGCTGCGCAACTATGCCCGTGCGTTCCCGCGTCTGGCGGGCCCCGACGGGTGGCGCAATGCCGCGCCCGGCACCGACATTTCGGTGCTCGCCGCGTTGCGCAAGGCAGGGGCAAGCGAGGAGGCGCTGCGGCTGATCGCGGCCAATTTCAACGGCAATAGCCTGGCGGGCATGTCGCAGCTCGGCCTTGCCCGGACCTTCGCGATCTTCGCCAGCCAGCCCGGCCCTGTCGCAACCGTCGCCGGCGGATCGCAGCGGCTGCCAGAGGCCATGGCGGCAAGCCTGCGCGGCGATGTGCGAACCGGCCAGACCGTCCGCGGCTTGCGCGAGGAAGCC
>Ga0100402_1002449_pt1 | contig 20893 bp, 17 predicted proteins | sample CryGeyme20150102_FD_80419 | JGI IMG/M metagenome (GOLD analysis project Ga0100402, IMG submission 80419) | Groundwater microbial communities from Crystal Geyser aquifers in Utah, USA - Crystal Geyser metaG 2015-0102 | ecosystem: Environmental > Aquatic > Deep subsurface > Groundwater | place...
ACTTCCAGTGCTATGGCGTTGGTCTTGGGGATACCAATCCCCGACCAGTGGGCCATAGACACCTAAGTACTGTCTCTTATAAATGGATTATCTACAGTAAACTGTTCCCACCAGAACTGTGTCGTCGTCGTCGTCTTCTTTATCATTGCAAGATCAAATCAAAGAATACGAATATTCTCATCATGATGTTCAATTACTCATATCCAAAGAGGAAGAATTTGCTCGACTCCAACGATCCTTGCGTCACAAGGGTGCCGTAACGAATGAATTACTCAAACAGGTACTGCCATTAGTCATTCGACAATCACAACAGCAACAACAACAGCAACAACAACAACAACACGATGACTTGTATTAGGAATATACGAGTACATAGAAGGCAAATAATAAGCAAGTTGTTTTGGCACAACTAGAGAGATACCCGTACTGGTACACTTCTTTCGTTGGCTAAACTTGAATGTTTACCGGATATGATTTCTAAATGGGGCTAATAACAATCATAAAAGGTTAAAAAGAAAATACATTACTATAGTACAGTAGCATTTATTTTCTATCCTCTTATAATCTATTATTGTTTTATTAATTAGACATTCTATTTTTTTTATTATTGTCTTATTATTATTACATCTTACAAACTACTGGGCTCTTTACCAGTTTGAGCCTTCATAAATTGTAAAAAGGGTTCTTCTTTGATCGCCGTCGTCGTCGTGGTCGGCGCTGCTGCTGCTGCTGCCAAAATTGGATCTGTCACACCATTATTGTTAGTACTTCGATTGCTATTCGTAGCTATCGTTTCTGTTATTCCTCCACCGCCTATGGACGTGTGTTGAATGGTAGGAACCTCCATGATGCGCATTCGTTTGTGTGTCGATTTCCAAGCAATGCCAAGATCGACGGCGACATCCGTCATGAACTGTTCCAGTTCGCCTCTGTGGACCATGATGGGGGGCGTATCTTGCCAGGGACGTTGATGCTGAGCGCGAAGGATATATTCGGCCGAACTGGCATCATGACTCACGGCATCGTTGCGGAAATGAACCAATCCGGCCCATATGTCCGGACGATCCAGCAAGTAATTTTCCACCCGGATACGGAAATTGGATACCTGCTCTTGCGTGGCCTTGTAGTTCAATTTAATGTTGATTGTCACAATGGCTTTTTCACTCCGTGCTCCATTAACGATTCGTGAATTGGATATAGCAGCATTGTTGACAGTCGCTACTTCATTGCTAGATGCCAGCCGTAACGTTGTTGTGGACAATGTAATGTCTTCCACCAACCATTGTTCCGAGGTATCTGGATGAGTGATGGAATCGCTTTGAATGATACTAATACGATCTCCAATATCTTTTGGAAGCAAAAAGAGATGAGAGACAAGTAATCACGATTTGTCGGTCAGAAGAAGTACGAGTAAGTAATATAAAAAAAGAGCAACAAATAATAGAATGGAAGGCGGCCACTCACTGTACGGTCTCCGAACGGCGATCATCAGTATACCTTCAATGTACTTTGCTGCACTCGGGCCAAAGGAAAATGCAAAGGACACCATCAAGGTCTTCGAATAAAAGAAAAGAGCATTGTGAGGGACAAAAACTTGCTGGAACGCCCGTGTAACAAATAAATTCGTGATACTTACAGAGAACGATACTAGCAGTGGCCACGGATTCAAGCCAAGCACACTCATGACAACGATAATCAGTGTTCCGTGAAAGAGGCAGTCAAAGGCATCTTCCAGCACAGAGTCAATCTTCGATGAGTTGAGAATGGACGCCCTCAGAAAGCGAAGCTCCTTGTACACATAGTCAATCGATTGCACGAAAGAAAGCTGGTTAAGCAGATCATTCTTGTCTGGCAAAAATACACGCAACAGCATTTGAGCTCTTCTTTCATCGAGATCACCTTCGTCGTCATAGGCCAGGGCACCAATGACAGCATATTTGAGTACCTGTTCGCCCGGTGTAAATCTTAAAAGGCGCTTATAGACGCGAACTGACGACTTGATACACTCTTTTCTATCTCGAGCCTGTGAGGTTCCGAAATCACGATAAAAGTAAATCTATAAGAAAAGGAAAAACACGGACACACTTGATGCGACGATCAAGGCGTCGAGCTATCTAAGGAAAACGCACCTTTCCAAAAGCAGTCGAAAACGGAAACGGTGTTTCCATAAACGCCATAGCTTTCCGAAATTGTAAGATGTCATGCAGGGAAGGAACCTCTTTCTGAATTTTTTAACAATTGCGTAAGAAGAAATTTTTTCAACAACAGCTCAGTACTTCTCCTCAACAAACGTACCTTGGCCTTCGTTTCTGGCTCTTCCCAGTTCTCTAACTTTGGTACCAGCTTGGTGATCATTCTTCGTGATTTCTTATCGGAGCTGCGTGTGAATCCACCTCCTGGTATCTTCGAGAGGCGTGCTTGGTCCTTCAGCTCGTTCCACTGGACGGCCCCGGACATTTCTGTTCCATCTACTGAGACAGAGCCTAGCTGTGAGAGAGCCCCACTCCGCACGCTTCGCGCTGCTGTACTGAAGGTGCTCTGCATGCTTTTCGGGGTACCGTTGTTGATCGGTAAGGCCATCGGCTGATCTTCGTCCTCACTCATGATTAAATCGTCATCCTCTTCGTCGTCGTCGCTTTCGTTGCAATCACTGCTACTACTGCTGCTACTAGATTCATCGGTTCTGTGATGATCTAGAGTGTCAAACATGTCTGGTCCGGGAGGAGCTAACACTGCAGGTTTTCCCAATCGAGATGAGGGCTTTTGTATTCTGGATTTATAGCTAGTGCTCGTAAAGGCACTCTGACTGTCGCCTGCATTTCCAGTGCGTTGGCTAGCGTGAGTATTTTCCTTGCTTTCCATTAGCTTCGCAAAGTCTTCCGATTCGGTCTCCAAGGCCAGTTCGGCTACTTCCATGATCAATCTCATATTTGCCAAAAGATCTCTCAAAGGTATTCTGTAGAAAGCCAACATTCGTCTGCTCAGATACAAGGCCACTATAGTTCGCTTGGCCGCTGCCGCAGAACCGACAAATATCATACTGAGCAAAATTCGCATGTACAAATCACTCTCCAAAACACCACCATCTGGGTTTGTTTCCTGGCTAAACATGCCAATATCGAGAAACCAGAGCCAATTCTTAGTAAAGGCATCCGTTCCGTGGGTCAAGAGAAGTGTCCACGTGCCCCAAGAAATGAAGAGAAAAGGCCAACCCAAAGATTGCATGGCCACGAGTGCCCAAAAAGGGCCCAGGAAATGGACGATGATTCTGGTGCGGGTTGTTAAAATTTCCAAAAAATATTGCGTCGCCTTGGCAAGGTTAAAGGTCGCTAACAAACGAGCACCAAATATAAGCCACCAACACACGGTCGCATCGGTGGGGAGGAAATTGTACACGGGATTCTTGAGGCCATAATAAAGTGCAGCGGCCAGCGACAGCATGGGCACCATGACTACTAGAACTGTCCAAAGGAAAAACTCCTTGATACCGTTACAAATATCGCGGGGTCCCAATACATCCAACAGTGCCCAAAGATAAATGTAGGCTCTTTCAAGGTAGCCCTTTCGTTGTTGCTGACGCCGCCGTCCGAGTAAGGGTCGCAGGACACTAGCAATTCCCCCTTCCAAATCGGCTGGATTGTTATTGTCTTCGTCTTCACTAATGTCCGAGTAGGCTGGAGATACTTGTCCGTCCATGACCTCTTCCTCCTCCTCGTTATTATTGTTGTTGTTATTATTATTATTACTATTACCATGACTTGGCTGGCGAGGGAAAAAATCTGATGGCAATTGATCGAAAGAAGAATTCACAGGACCAGCAAAGAGATTTTCCAATTGTTGAGCATGATCTGCTAGGGCATCCGCGGTGCTTTGAAAGCGACGATGTCCTAGTCTCCTGGGACTGCTTGCGCTACCAATAGTATTTGTTCGCTTTGGATGGCTGTCTCCTTCAAAGTCAAATCGCTGAGTGCCGGTTAAATCCTCGGTTAGTTGTGACAAGTAGTCACTGTTCGGTACGACCATATCACGGCTCGAAGATCGCCTCCTCATCATGGCACCACCAGTAGTACCATGATGTCGTGATGATGACGATGATGCATCCGTATTAATACTCGCCTTACGTAGATTGGTGGTGCTGTGAGGACTCATCATCGCAGAACCATCCGTAGGGAACTGATCTTTTTGTTCATCTTCGTCGTCAGAATTGCTTTTTTTATTATTGTCGTGGGAATCTTCGTGACTTCCATAACTTTTAACTCTAGCATAACCACCACCACCACCACTGCCACCACTACTCGAACGATTGCCAAGATTTTTTCGAACAGAAATTTGCTTGACAAATTGCTCTAGCTTGGAGGCCCTTCGACGATGGCCCTTTTGATGGTGCTTAGTAGAGGGCGACGATAATCGCCTAGACGGAGGAGGAGCGACAGGAGGATGCTTCTTGAGTTGGTCTTCCGTGCCAATGTTGTTGTTGCTGCTGCTATCTCGTGTCTCGAGAGACTGTAGTAGACTCGATTCGGTAGGGTCGCTAGCCGCAAAATACGCCAAGGCATCCATCTCGGCGGCGGCAGCAGCAGCAGAAGTTGTTTGCTGTGGTTGTGGGGGTCTTCTAAATCGGCTTCGAGGAGATGGAGGAGGAATACCTTTACCATGTCGTTGTTTGCGTCTCAATGTATCACCGTCGCCGCTGTCGGGCGATGAACCATGGCTGTCGCTTCTTTTTGCTGAAAAGGAGGACATATTATTATATTGTCGAGATTGTTCAAGGAATTCAATCTATCGTTTGAATCTTCACTTTCGTGCGAACTTCAAGAAAGAATGAACTATTTCAGTGCTTCTGCAATTCTTACTGCACTTCCTTTTTGAAGGCACTCTTTGATTAGTTCTTCTCAAACTCCTAGTAGTAAGCGCCAAAGAATCAGAGCTACAGGGTATGCATGTAATATACGTGGTAACCAGTAGCAATTTGTTACAGATTACAGGACACGACAAAGAAGCTACACTGCTGTTGTATTTGATTGATTGTATGTGTGTGTGTGTGTGTGTGTGTGTGTCATGTGTAATGATGAGGCGAAGAAAATTCGTCGACGTCCGTCGTCGTCCTTTTCTTCCATCTTTTTTTGTCTTCTTCATTTTCCGTAAGATCTTGTGTGCTACCATTTGAAGCCGAAAAAAAAAGATGGCTGCGGTAGTAGACTACTCGAGTAGCTAGTACTATCACCTACTAGCAGTGTTAGCATCCCGCTGGAAACGTAGGAACGCTGCTAGAGTAGGTCCGTCCGCGTGTGGTTTTAGTAGTCGTGGCACGGCATGCGGAATCGACTGCGCTAATATAATAGTTCACACCTTGATGATGTGTTGCATCAACTGTTCATCAACATGCTTACGTAGTTTCCAAAAAGTTGGCAGCACAACACCAAAATGTCGAAACCATACGTTTGGTTGTGAGAGATAAAAGCGTATCAATGGACAGGATTAGGATCACAGTCTTTTTTTTTTCATCGTGGTTCTTTTTATTCCTTGTGGAGGGTCTACCTTTTTTTGCAAGGCTCCATCTATCTCGCAAGTACAACAAAAAAAAGAAGAATTCATCAACTTAATGAAATTAGAGTAGAAAAACGATTCGGACGCGCAGCTTATCGAGGTCCTTGTCACAACGCTAACAGGTCTTCACCCCTCTTGTAGTCTTTACCGTAGCGAACGCTCAATTACACATCAGAATCTATCCTTTAAGAGTTTATATGTTTCTTACTATAGTGTATCTACTATTGAATTCTCAGAATACCCAGGTTGTTGAAGGGAGCAGCAGCACAAAAAGCAAATCTCGATAAACACAACAACTATTGTGGAGTAGACTAGCAACTAGCAATATGTCGGACTCATCATCGGAAAAGCCTTCCTCGCAAGGATCATGGTTCCCCATTATCCTCGTCATGATTATTATCTTAGCCAAATGGTTGCTACAAGGCGAGGGCGATGTTCCAATCCGATTTCGACGATGGTATGGACTTCAGCGCGTAACACTCCGGAAAAAATTGGGATATCGAGATGAGAGCATTTATTCTTCAGGAACGGCAGGTGATGGGTCCAATCGACGACACAAACGACAGGGATAAAAACAAATAAAATATTGACAATTAGTTTGATCCATACATGAAGTGTTATTAGAGTTGCGGATCCACTTGACACGCAAACTTGCGAAGTACGTAGAGTAGACATCAGGAGAGAGGAGAGCCCAATTCTACCCCCTACTCGAGTAGAAGTTGTCAGGAAGTGCCAACCTACTAGCACACCTACAATGAAATTGCAAACGAATGCGCAGCTCCTCAAAAACCGACATGATGGTACCATCGAAGGCAGGATTAAAGTAAATCTACTACTCACCCACACGCTTCTGTCCTCGATTATCAATAGGTCAACACTCAGTACTACCTCCCGCATGCCACTACTATCTACCATATGAGTACTACTTCGTAACACGCAATACATAAATATCAGTATTATGTATTCACGAAAACAATTCTTATTTCTTCGCAAAACATGTTCTACCGTTGTGCACTAGCATGCTTGTCAGGGAGGCATTCCCTTGACTTTTTGTTGTTGCGACATTTTCTTCCATTCCTCTTGGATTTCTTCTCTTTCTTTGTTTTTTTACAAAACATCAGCATAACGACGATCACCTTTGTTCAAAGCTTCGGATCGACCCAAAAAGTAAATTCCTGCGGGAGCACCAAATCCCCACAAGACAAAATAGTGCAGATTAGACCACTTGGCTCTCCATGTATCATTGGTGATTTCTCGTCGTCCATTCCATTCTTCCACAAATTTATTCTTTTTTAACCAACCAACATAAGTACGTCTAAAAACAAACGTTTTAGGAGCACAAGACATTTGTTGTTATTCATTGTACGGTAACAAATAAGCGAGGAAGAAACGGGAGAAGTGAGGTAAGGCAAGGCAAGGCGAGATATGTTAGAAGTATCCAAGTATTCAGCAAATGGTAAGACGGAGAAAGTTAATCATGGACGTTATTGGGAATCGCTGACCAAGCTTGACCATCAAGAACATAGAAAACACCCTCGTCAATGACAATACGATAGAGCAATATCTCTCCAAAAGGCACGAGGCACATCCTACTATTGAAAATTGTAACATCAAGCAACACTTTAAACTTTGATCTTTAGTGAATGCCATACATCTTGGTATACTCTCTCCCATTGACCTTGCAATCATAACAGAAAAGACCTTACGCACCTTTGAGTTTGCAGAGCAAGTGGTCGACTGGCCTTAGCAAGTGTAGATGGCAACATGTTGTTGTAGCTCGAGTAGTCTTGAGATAAGGAAAAAGGAAAATCTATGAGGCAATTTGGGGGAGCTGTCGCGCTGTCGCTAGCTAGCTAGCTATTGCCGTGCGAACTCGTCCAGTTCATGAAATCCAAACCTCAGCAGTACGTTAATCCTAAATAACTATTGTGAAGCGAAAATATCCCCAGCAAGACTCGTCCAGTCGCCTCCTTCAATCATCAATCTCAAAACCAAAGAAATGAATAGCCAAAAAATAACGATAAAATAATAATAAGAGTAGTCTAGTCTAGTGTAATAACAATCAAGCCATCATCGCTCTGCTCTCCTACTAGCTAGCTGTACGTTACACACAAAGACAATAATACACTTGAAAACAACAACAACAAAATGGCACGACCAGCAGAAAAGGCTCGAGCTATGCTCAATAAATGGGTCAAGATGCGGGAAGAGGGCAACATAACCACCTCGGCCCCACGTCAACAGAAACGTCCCTATTTGGCATCGGAGTGCGAACATTTGGCGGATGCCGAGTACTACAGGAATCAAATTGTACGAGAAATTACCGCACTCATTAGCAAGATTCAAAATCCTGGTTTGGGCGAACATGCTCTGCGGGACATGAATGATGAAATCAATAAGAAGCTACGTGAAAAGTATCACTGGAACAAGCAGATTTTAAAATTGGGTGGATTGGATTACAATGCCATGGAACGGAAACGACAAGTCGAAGAAGGCGATCCACAGGCTGGGTTGGGTGGCAATACGTACCGGTACTTTGGAGCTGCCAAAGATTTGCCCGGCGTTCAAGAAATCTTGAACAAGCAGGCGCAGAAATCTGTCAAAAAACGGGACATGACCAAACAAATTACACCCGATTATTTTGGATGGAGAGACGAAGAAGATGGGGTGTTGGTGGAACTGGAAGAGCAGGTTATACAAGATTACATGAAGCAAAATAAGAACCAAAAACGATCCCGAGCTGTTCTGGAACAAGATATTGACGATGAAGACTACCTGAATGTGCCGAAAGTTGCTGAGGTCGAACAGTTGTTGCTAGAAGAGAAAAAGAAAGCCATGTTGGCCAAGTTTTCGATATGATGCATAAGGATGTTGTACATGAACATGAAGTACAGAGCATTTACGCTTCCACCGTTCATGTAATATTGGATTGTAGATTATAATTCTTGCTTTAGCCCGAACGATATTATTATTATCTCCTTTTATGACTTTTACTTGACACGCTTCAAGAGTCGCCCCGAGTTTCGCTCCGTGCATTCTCCGCGCTGAATCATAACATTAAAGCACTTGGCAATCACCACTGCATTGTAGCCTTGCTTGACAGCTTCTTCAATCAACCTCGTACGATTCACAACACTTCCCAAAGTCATGCGGACGCGCAAAAACTCTTCAGTGCGGGACATTTCTTCTTGGGCAATCCCACCACCACCACCACCCAATCCCATGCCCCCCGCCATGGTTTGGTCTACCGCATTGGCAGCCATCGTGGAAACCTTGAACAACCGCAAGGCTTCGGCAACGTCTTCGGCGCGAACTTCTGAATCCAAACGCATCTTGGCCAAAGATTCCGATAAACGAATGAGAGCTTCCAATTGACGAACGGTAATGGGAATAGTAGACTGGGCGCTGTCCTCTCCACCGGCGCCAGCCGCAGCAATGCACTGTTTACGAACATCGTCGCGGATCTTCACGTATGAACTGGCCAGTACTTCTCCAGCTTCTTCCGAGAGACGAGGTGAACATCGCGCCTTGCAGTACTGAATGAATTTCTTCATGGCTTGAATTGTGAGTTCACCCTTACCAGTGGTCGCCACTCGCATGACATTGTCAGCAATGGCGTCAGTGTCATCTTCCTCCATGGGTGAGTCGTTGGAGACCGTATTGTCGGCATCATGACCCGCTGAAGTCCCCATGGCAGCTGCAAATGGATTGGTATTGGCAGCACTGCTACTGCTTCCCAAAAAATCACTTCCAGTACCGCCGCCCCCACCATTGTCAATATGAACCCCCATAACGTGCTGACAAATCATGCGATCACGTTCCTCCTCGCGGATATCCCGGACGAGAAAAATCAAGTCAAAACGACTTAGAATGGTAGTCATCAGATCAATATTTTCTGACGCACTCTTGAAATCATCATAGCGCCCGAAAACGGGATTTGCTGCCGCCAGGACGCTGCTGCGGCTGTTCAGGACCGTGGTAATACCAGCCTTGGCAATACTAATAGTCTGCTGTTCCATTGCTTCGTGAATCGCCACGCGATCGTTCGGTCTCTGCGGTGGGTGGTGGGGATGAAAGTAGAATGATGTGAGATAACATCGGAATAGAACTAAAATGGTATTTGTAGCAATGATATAAAAACGAATGAAACGCGAGCACCAACGCGTAAAAACATACGCACCATTTTGTCGAATTCGTCAATGCAGACAATACCTCCATCTGCCAACACCATGGCACCACCTTCCAAATAAAATTCTCCCTTGGCATTTTTGACGACACTGGCCGTCAGGCCTGCGGCACTGCTACCCTTACCAGACGTATAAATTCCTACAGGTGCCACTTGCGAGGCAAATTTCAAAAACTGTGATTTGGCCGTCGAAGGATCTCCCAGCAACAAGACGTTAATGTCACCACGAAGGTTGACACCATCGGGCAAGCGTTTGCGAGATCCTCCGAGCAACTGACAGATCAAGGCCCTCTTAATGTCGACCGTGTACGATCCCTTAAGACTGGGTGCCATACTGCGACTCATAATATCGTACACATCGGAACGTCGTGACAGAGCCACAAAGGCTTCTTCCTCGGAGGGTGTTACGGTAATACCCTGAGCACCGTGTGCCACGTCGTCCTTGGTCATACCAACGACTCGAAGGTACACCGTTTTGGGTGCTTGAGCGTTGCCACCCCGTTCGGCGGAATTGTGCAACAGAGTGGGAATGCAAATGACACTGACTCGAGTCCCGGGAGGAGCCGTATCTACCAACGATCGTTCTACCGCCAGTAGGACGGACCGGGGCATTTCTCCCGTGGGAACCTTCTCAGGGGTCTCTTGCAGTTTCAAGGTTTGCTGATCGACAAACTGTGAATTGTCCGGCACGACCGTATACGGAAAGGATCCACATTGAGGAGCATTTCCAATATTGCCTCCGTTGTCAACATTGTTGTTGTTATTGTTGTCGTTATTGGCGTTGCCATTGGCCGGTCCATTATTGGGACATCGTGGAGGCATACCGATGCTGGCCCAAGGACCTTCCGTAGTAGGACTGATAATCTTTTCATCGCCACAGGTATGACAGCGTACCGCCAATTGGACGGCCCGACTCTTGACGGGAGAGGTACTAATGACAATTCCAGGACACCGCAAGAGACGATGCATGTGCTCGCTATTAATTTTTCGGAGGGGTGTCATTTTAAGATTGCCCTGCAGGAGAATTTGAATTCTAAAATTGAGCTTGTCTAACGAATTATTGTTGTTGGCATTGGCATTGGCATTGGGGTTGTCGTTTTCGTCCTGAGTCCCTCTCATGAATTCGTCGTCGACATCGTTGTCATCGACATGAGCACCCTCATTTGGATTGGAAGATCCTCCCTTGTTCATGTCGAACAACAAGGATTGCAGTGCATCAGATGCTGCCTGTTCCATGGGTGGCAAAAGTTGGGCGGGTTGATTCATGAGAAATCCCAACAGTGCAGCGTCGTACTCTTCCAGATGGCCTAAATCTACTTGCAGTTTGGCGTTATTGTTCACAGCATTCGTGTTGGGATTGTTAGTTGCGTTGTTCTTGCCTTGACCCAACCGACGATGCATTCGTAGCAATTTTTCGCGGTACAAAAAACGAGGACCCAATTGAAAATTTCCTAATAAAGTAGGTAATCAAGCGAAAGAGAGATGCGGGGTGGGGTTATGTCTGAGCGAGAACGAACTTTCAAGGTTGACATTGCCCACACAAGTAACAGCAACATAACGCTTACGTAAAAATTCACGAAAATGACGCCGTACGGAGGGCAAATCGACGGCAGCATCTTCGTCAGCATCTCCACCATTAGAAACAGCAGCACGTAATGCTGCTTCATTGGCGGCCTCGTTATGGTTGTCATTTCCTGTATCCGACGGCTTTAATTGCAACTGTTGGTGCGAGTAGTAGAGTTGAGTAGCGTCATCAAAGTCCATCTTGATAATTATTATTTCTCGTCTTTTTTTAACTGTAAAACGCTAAACAGCTTTTTGTGTTTTGATCTTTGATATTTTTTGTCGACATAAATAAAACCATAAAGAAAAAAAATGTTGGCGCTAAAAAACAGAGGCACTCGTCGGCCCTGTCTGTCATTGGTAAATCACCCGGGCAGCGATTTTTCATTGCTTGAGTCCTGAGTCCTAAAAATAAGTGCGCACGCTTGAGTAGAACGGTGTATCTGCCGTGGTACCAGTACTAGTAATAAGTATTAGCTAGACCTACTACTACTACTAGACTAACTAGCAGTACCAATAGAGAGCAATCCAAACATAGAGTAGTAGCGCATGCTTTAACTAGACCTAGGTTTCCTGAGCTACCGTAACCCAATCATCATATATTTTATGAGTCGGCAATATTCTAAAAAATAATGGGCCGCAAGTAGAACCCTGCTACAGAACTACAGTACTATTTTTTACTCGCCAAAGCTGGAGAATTGAACAACAATTGTCCATGCTACTCAACTGAATGTTGTTGGCTGTCCTGGTTATTACAGCAATTTGACTGGCGGTGGGGAAAAACTGCAGGCTACTGAGCAGAAGTAGAATGACTCATCGATATCCCAACAATTGTTCCGTTTCCAATACCAAATGCTCTTCTAGCCATTGCTTTACTTCTGCGGGAACACGGCGGCGGTGTCCAATGCGTTCCAAATTCGGCGGTTGGGGACGACAGGCACGGGGCAGTTGTTCCAGACCCATCATGTTGGCCAAATCTTGCAAAAATAACTGTGTGCCGTTGCGTAGCAAATCTTCGTACCGAACAGCTGCATAGCCACCCAGCTGCATCAGCAGTGGTATTTCCAAAAAGAAATTATGAATTTTATCCGCACGTAATTTCATCAAATCGGCAAAGGGGTTGCCCGAATGATCTCGTTGCAATTCGTATATGGGCATATGACCTCGCCATTTTGATTTAGGAATTGTCGAGTTGTCGAAAATACAAGGTGTAACTTCGTCGAAAGCAAATCCTTGCACACAATGTACCTCCGATGGCGAGGCATGATACCTCATGACGGCGCGATCGTGAGGAGAGTTTCCAGGAATACTCCAGGGAGCAGCACGACTTAAAAAGGTGTTCCAATCCAGTGGAATGGCCGGCATTTTTTTGTTCGAAGTATCGAATCCTACCATATGGTAGGGCATGTGATAGGGTTTGTCGTGCATGGCCGATAACCACTCGAGAGGGTCCCGAACAATGGCAATCACAATATTGGTTTCGTAATTGCCACGAACAGGAGGTTGAAAAAAATGTTTGCTTCGTAAAAAATCACGATGACAGCGGACACCAACGGTGTCTTTGGGAAAACATTTAGCAATTTCCTGCTGTAACCATTTTGTACCACTGTTGCGTTCTCCAATCACGTGAATTTGAAATTGATTCGTAGCAATTGATTTGTGTAGATTTCGTCGTCCGCTCCAGCAGGTTTGCAATGCATTCCAGTTAATCGATAATTGATGGTCCATTAAATGATGAAATTCCCTGTCACAAAATTTCACAATATTTTCTTTGGAACTTTCTATCCAAGGTTTCTGCAGAGGAGCACCAGGATAACAATTTTGAATAGCAGCAATAGTGACCCCAGATTTTTGACATTGTCGCGTGTAGACATATTCGGGGTAATCCAAAGCATCTTCTGCCCGCACCATGAAAGTGTTGTCAATCGTCACTGTTGGGCTCAAATTTTGTTGGAACGACTTGAAATTATTTGCCAGAAAAGAATGAAACATGAAAAACAACACCAAAATTAACAAGACAGTCAAGAGCCATATGTGCTGCAGACGTAATTTTGCTTTTTTCATACGAGATATTTGCGCCATTTCTGAAAAGCTTCTTGATGGAAATTAATTTCATGATCTCTCTATCTCTGGATACACTTTCATGAGAGCTGGAAGCCTTTGGGTGTATTGGAATATTCGAAATCAAGGCATCTGCGCTGATCAAAGAGATTTGATACGCGAATAGTTGATAGGAGACTTAGCCTTTCAAGAAAGTATCCATCCAAGCAATCTGGGCCCATCAAGTCGGGACAATGGTTTTTCTAAGATTCGCAATTTGCGGTGCTTGCAATCTACTTCCAGTGATCGGCGACAGCTTGGTCATCAACAGTTGGCTTCTTTGACTTCTTTTAGTGAAGTAACAGGTAGTAGTAGTACCTGGTACCTGGTAATAACCTCTTAATTATTTCGAGCACTTCTTGGTTTTCAGTTAGTATTCAAAACCGAACCCTAAGAAGCATTGGAGTCACGCCTGTCTGCAAGAGTCATTTTTGAAGTCATTTGGGATGCCAGTTCAGAAGTCTTTCCAATGTTTGATGCACAAGACACAAGACCCCTTCTCGCCAATGGCTTTCTGTCTTGTCCTGATCAGGTCACAAAAGAACTATGTTTTTTGTGCGTACTTGAATAAGCAACGTATCCATTCAACGTCTGCCCAAAACTAAAGGCTCCTTGCTTGGTACTGGTATGCTACTGCCTCAATTCGATCTTGTACTGGTCGAGGGCTTTTTGGGCCTACCAGGTACATACCAGTCGTGGTAGGTGACGAACTTGATTGTTGGCGCTGAAGGAAAGTGAAGAATGCTCAATAAATTAGGCAGAAGATGCTTTCTTCCCAATTTACCGTGAACGTCCAGGTTATTGCAGGCTGGCTCCAATAACAGTAATAAGCGGTGCAGACAAGTTGCACCAACAGGGAAAATGAGCAAGGGCGGTTCCACCACGCGGAGCCAAGGCTGGGGTGTGGTATCAAGATGAAGGCAGGCAGCTGCAAGAGCTACACTGCAGAACAAGTAGGTCTGCTAATACAATTCGTATGGATTAGAGTATCGTCTTGCAGTCAAAAATTGCCGTGTGTCACCCCTAGTATCAACTACTAGCTAGTCACAGCCGCTACTATCGGTAGTACCAGGTACCTACAATAGCTAGCTAGTAGCTACTCTACTACCAGTAGTAGGAGTAGCTGAAGATGAGTGAATAACACGTCATCCGTTGCTTCTGTTTGATTTCTATCCTGGTGATTGCTGGTCAGCCAATAATGCCTCGCTCAGGGTATCGATTGTTAGGAGTATGGTACGGTATAGCACACCCCTGGATAAATCAAGTCATTTTCAGGTCTACTCGGGGCTATTAAGTAGAGACCACTCTTGCATAAATACTTCGTTAATTACAAAAATGGATGGTGGGCATATCCAGAGTTTGGGTCACTGGTATTTTGTCAAAGTTTTCATTTCAGGGTTTGATGGTCAAGTTCACTACAGTGGAAATCTGTATGCAATCTCTAAAATTTGTCTCATCCTACAGAATCTTTACGCATCTCCATAGTAGGAATGGCAACGAAACAAAAAAGCAACAGGAGTTTTTTTACCCGTCGAATCTCGTCACAGCATAAAGTCGATTCTCAATTGAATTATTATTCAGCTCGCAAAATTTATTTTCTAAATTATATATTTCATCGAAAATGAACTCTTTCAACGCGATCATTACCGATACTGAGCTGACTCTAACTCGAGATTGGGCTCCCATCAACGAAGATAATATCTTGATGGACGATGGCGATCTCTCGGAAACTTCCAATGAAGAAGCCGGCAAAGTCTTTGCTGAATGGAAATCGGATGACGAATTAGATGAAATTATGGAAATCGATGCACAATTGGGATCTAATTTGTTGGATGACACTTTTTTTAACGATGAACCCTGCCTTTCTCCCACGGGTCCTCTCGAAGAATTGGTCTACATGAACATGGAAGATGATGAACAAGATAAATTTTTTGTTCCTTCTCTCGACGATCTTGACTCCTCTCCCACCAAGAGCAGAAATTTAGAGCCGAAGTCGTCTGCAAGTGTCGAAGATAAATTTTCTGTGCACTTCAAAAAACTTGCTGAATCTATGAAGCGCAGCCAAGAAACACGAAGGTCGCTAACCCTCAAAAGCCCCGAGACGGGTAAATACGATAGACTACAAACTATTAATGGTGTCTTGTCCTCGGTGGAACAGTCTACCCGCCAGATTCAGTACATCTTGGAACCTCGGCAAATACAGTAATGCTTGTTAAAGCGTGTTTCTTTCCTGAATTCTCTGCTCTACGTTTTATCTTTTGCAGCCATCCGACGGTCCTTCATTTACTTTACAGTGTTAATCTCCAAATCTCTCTTTCACCTTCACCAATATTTCCCAATATATAATTGTTTTCAATACTCCTAATCCGACAACGAAAAATTGTCATCATTTAACTTCCAATATTCCCCAAATTCTATCTACTTTTGCTTATATACATAGGAAAACTATCCGCCTGCCTACAAAATGTGGATACCATTAGGTAGAATTTATTTTATCAAGAAGTGGTCACGGCTGATAAAATACAGCAATTAAGCTGGATAAAAATGGCCACTAATACGCAGAACAATAATAGGGTTGCGAGTGCAAAGGATTTTTAGCGTTGGTTCTGAAGCGCGAATTCTCGAAGAGTGACACCCTGGGCCCTGAGCTCTTCGACAGCCACTCGAATAATAATTACTCGTATTGGTTTTCGGAGCAGTTCAAGCCGTTCCACAGTGAAAACTACTCGATGCTACAGCAAGCCTGGACCCGATAAATGAAAAGTGCATTCTATTACTACTACTAGATACTAGTAGTACTGCCTTTCCCACCCGAATACTCAACAACGGTATTCTACCGTCGTTGCTCAGCTCGCGCTTTGAACTCGATACTCTGCGTGTCCACAAAAACGCTTCCTTCTGGCTCTGAGCTCCACACGTACGCTTCGATGTAGCTGTTGTAGTCTACACTCCTCATACTCCCCAAAAATTCTTCTGGCGTGGGTTTCTCGGCTCCTTCCTCGAAGAGGCCAAGGGCATCAAATTCAATCACGAGTGGAAATTCTAGGGTTTCATCGTACGCCCAAAATACAACGTCTGCAGAGAAATCTGCTAGATTTGGATAAATTGCTCTTAATGACATCAAATAAAAGTCATTGGTTTGAGAAATTAGACCATCAATCTCCTCCTCGGTAGGTTCTCTGACGTTGGATTGATCATCTTGGAAGAATGAGTAACTGAGCGTAGCCTCCACAATGACGGGGGCATTCATGTCGGGAGGCGTCACTTGTTCGTCTGGTGGCGAGCCCCACACGAGAGCCCAGTAGTCGTCTGTGCCGTCTGATGGCGATTCTGTTGCACCCGTAATGGCGCCAGGGGTACCCTCCGTTGTTGGTGAGCCCGTATTGAGCAATAAGTTATCGGTATCTGTTGGTGCACCTGTTGCTACGACTGGAGCCTCAGTAGGATCTGGTGGTATCAAGACCTTTGAAAGCCGAGCAAGAATAGGAAATTCTATCAGATATAAACACATACAATTTCTAAATTGGTGACATGGACATAAAAATCAGGAAACTCACCGTATCAATCACATGAATCACTCCATTGGAAGCAAATACATCAGCTCCAACAATGTTGGCATCGTTGACCATAGGAGGATCTGTGAAGGTAGTAATATCAGCTCCGTTGATAGTGGCCATCATAGCTCCATCTATCAAATCAGTAGACAAGATGTTTCCTGAAACAGCGTGGTAACGCAAGATGCTTGTTAAGAATTCCTTGTCTGATGCAACAGCATCGAGAGTTTCTTGGGGAAGTCCAGCAAATGCATCATTGGTAGGGGCAAAAACAGTAAAGGGGCCAACGTCAGAAAGAATTTTCACAAGATCAGCTTGGCGAAGAAGTTCAACAAGAGTAGAGAAGTCTGGATTTCCAACAACAATATCAACAATTGTTCCTAATGGAGCCTCCGTTGGAGCTTCGGTAAGGACGATGACTTCCGATACGGGCTCTGGATCAGTGGGTGCCACGGTTGCTACGGGCATCTCCTCTTGGAACGGAGCTTCTGTGGGTGCGTCCGTTTCATCTTCCACTGGCACTTCTACAGGGGATTGTGTTTCTTCTACCTCTGTCATGGTGGGCATCGGTAGTGGTACGGATGGAGTAGGGACCTTCTCGCCTGCCGGTGAGGTAGTCACGGAATCCTCCTCGTTCGTATCGACGCTCTCGTTCATATCGGCACTATCGTTCGTATCAAGACTGCTACCTTGAATGTCATCGAACAAATAAGCAGACGATGATTTCTTTTTGTTTAGCGATGATCCTTTTGAAACTGATCTCTTGGAAGTAGACCGGTTTGACTTGTTCGACCTGGAGGAAAGCTTATTCATTTTTCCATGCTGATTAGAATTTGATTTCGGTTTCTTTTGCTTCTTAGAATCCCTGGACGTATCGAGAGAAGACTCTTCAAAAAGGGATGCCTCCTTATTGCTGTTCATTATTGAACCGTCCATCGAAGACGCTGATTCCATGGCCCCATCAGTTGACATCATTTCCCCGTCGCCGGAATCCTCGACGGGCAGCATCACTTCATCTCTAGATTCCATCACAGCGATATTTCCGACCGGTAGCATTGCTTCATCTCCGGAATTCATTATGACGATTTCATCTCCTGAGCTCGCTTCTTCGAGAGCACGTTTTTGTTGTTGTTGAATCTTCCGACGGGCGCCTCTACGAGCCCCGCGAACAACCCCCGAAGTGACCCCACTACAAATGGCCACTACGGCGGCAATTAATAGTAGCAGCAACGACTGGTGAGCCCTGAACATGGCCGTAGTGTTAGTTCAATTGGAGTTTCTTGTTATTGTTATTATTATTTGATACATCCAAAAAAAAAAATGTCGACGAAAAAGCTTAAAAAATTTAGAACGAACGTCGATTCCTGTGACCAGGCGAAAGATTTGTCTACAGTGAACTCGAGAGTAGTACTCTAGTAGTCTACTACTACTGGCTGTGCTTTGGAAAGTGACTACTACTGTAGTCGCGCGTTTTCTGTCCAAAGTTGTCCCGACTGGACAAAGGTTCATAGTGTACTGGTAACGAAATAATACCACGTATTTCTTCAGTAAAAACTTTGTCCAACACCGGAGCAGCTACCTTGCTCGCAGACAATCTGGCAATTTGTAGGTAAAAAAGTGCCTCGTGTTTTAACTTAGCTCTCCGTCAAGGTAGGTAGGCAGGCAGTCAAGTAATTACAGGCAGGCTGATGAGCAAGAGCATCTGCAATTGTATCCACTCCTACCAAGTCTTGAGATACAACATCATATTGTTTCTAATCATTGAGGAGCATTGTAAACTAAGCTTGGATACTAAATGTAGGGAATGCGGCTGGCTCAAGCCTGGGAACAAGCTCTTGGCACTTACAAAAACACCATATTTACTGGTAGCTCTTTCTACCATCACCTCATTCCTAGCTACTATCTGTGGTAGTTTTCCATCCTATATATTGTCCCATCATATTGTTCTAAGAGAAATACACTCGTATGCTTTTGTTCGGTGGCACACGGCACACGGGACACGATCTTGCTGACTGATCCGACCGCCTCGTTACTGTGTTGGCGCAGCTTTGACAACACACTAAGTGGCCACACGGATCAAACAGATGGGTCTTGTCGCGTTCTCCACAAATGATGCAAGGTCCCAACATGGTCGTAATTTCGCGAGAACTGGCAGCAGCTCCTCGTGCTTGGGATCGCGATTCGTGGTTCATTCCATAGAAAAGTTGTTGTCTGTTTTCCAGGCCTTCCAGTTTGCTTTGGAAATAAACATCATCTGTATCTGGGTCATAAAAATTGTCAAAGTGAGCCTTTTCTGCATTCTTTTTGTCGTCCTCGCAACAAAAATACGTCAAAACGAGTTGGTCCAAGGCCACGAGACGAGGATGGGATCGGTCGCCTTCGAAGACTCGCTGTTTTTCATTCAAGCGGTGGATGGCATTGCGAAATTTGACCGACGGAATAGGCAAGGATACGTTGCTTTCGTCGGCCGCCTCTCGAGCTAACTTGTAATCATCCTCCCATCCAGGGTAATTATAGGTGCCTTCTTTCGGAGCCACCAGCCAAGAATGGAGACCATCATCTACCATTCTGCCGGTCTGAGTCTGTGTGGTGTGTGGCGACTGGTAATTTTTGAAAGACAATGCCAACTAGAATAGCATCCATTTTATCTTCTGCAAATCCTCATCATGTTGCGGATGCGACTTTCGCGGGGGGTATAAGAGAGTCTGGGTATATAGGATGATTTTGGGTTAACAAGGATGCTGTGGTGTGTGCCCATCGTCTCGTAGTAGGCCCTTGGTACTTGGTACTATCTGCAGTGACGAACTTGATTCATAGTATTAATTTAGTTTTAGTTTTTTTGGAAAAAAAATCCACTGGGATAAGTGAGCGTCACCAACAGAAATTAGAGTTTTATTACTACTACTCCAGTAGCTAGTAATAGTGTTAAACAATTTTGCTCAATACTACTACACATAGATCTGTTCCCCTGTTCCTACAGAGGCAAACGATTACTGCTAAAACTTTTGTATGCTACATCTATTGTTCTCCAGAAGATAAGCTTCAATAGATTTTTTGCCACGATTGTTCAAGAAGTCAAGAAGATCCTCACGGCATCCAACGCACTTCCACGGCATACAGGACAGCGAGTATCCCTCCTCATGACCTTGGAAGCACACTCCTCGCATGTAGCGAGGTGTCCGCAAGGAATAAAAGCATGCGAGTTAGGTTCGTCCCCACAAATATTGCAAGTTCCCAGTGGATTGTTGGCTGTTTCGTCTTGTTTGCCAGAAGATGCCGAACTGGTGGGTGAAATAGCGCGTGGTACCGGAGGTGCTTCCTCATATTTATCCTCTTCATTTGCACTATCCAAATGTTCATGCAAGTATTGAAAGTATTCCAGATTTTTCAAGCGGCTGTTGAATCCAATGTCCGACCGTGCCAAGTAAGGAACGTTGGCATGCATATTTTCGATTTGTTTGATATCAGCCTGCCAACCTGGATACGTCAGGCCTTTTGCCAGAAGAGCATCCAGAGCTATTAAACGGGGATGCGTCCGATCTCCGTCAAATAATTTTTGCTTCACTTTCATCCGGCGAAGAGTCTGAGGAAAGTCCATCGAACCTTGGACGGCGGCATCTTCTGCGTCACGAAAGTCTTTTTCCCAGTCTGGGTAGGATAGTATATCCTTTACTTGAATCAACTTTGCCGCGGCGTTCATCATATATTCATTTGTGAGCTGAGCATTATTGTGATTAAGTTGTACCCGGAGTATTTTTCTTGCAAATATTGTGAAAAATGAACGATGCGTTGAATCCCGTGACAATGATTTTTCAAGTGGTCTGTTATCACCATTCCCGGGATATGGAAAAATCCCGGGGCTGTGTATCCAATTTTCCGGGATATCCATATCCCGGGCTTGTTTGACGATTTAGTGATCACCAATTCCGGGATATTGAAAAAT
>Ga0100402_1002450_pt1 | contig 20893 bp, 9 predicted proteins | sample CryGeyme20150102_FD_80419 | JGI IMG/M metagenome (GOLD analysis project Ga0100402, IMG submission 80419) | Groundwater microbial communities from Crystal Geyser aquifers in Utah, USA - Crystal Geyser metaG 2015-0102 | ecosystem: Environmental > Aquatic > Deep subsurface > Groundwater | place...
GCGGGACTATATTTCAACACGGGATTAATTGAGGTATTATTTAGCATATTATTTAAATTTTATGTAAAATAGTAACGTCACTCTAAATTTAGGATATGAGCTCTAATTGGCGGACCTTCCAGTAGTAATGATCATGTGCGTGCTGCCTTGTGCTGGCGAATGGGAAGCTTCTACCTGGTACTAGTAGCGAAACGGAGTTGGTCTGCACATTTGTGACGATGATTTCTGTACACTTCCTTTATTACTACCAGGTACATCGTAGAGCATCCAAGAAACCACTGAATCACCCATCAAATCTAACAAGGTCATCAATCGTTACTACCCTCACTCCTAAGTAACACTTGTACTCCGTATTTATGTTTCGCCTTTATTGAAGCAGCTTCCATACTTAGCTGCTCTCTCAGAAGAAGTTCTGTAATACTGATAACTAGTAGTAATGTTGCGGCAATAATGAAGGATTGTGCGTGAGCCAATAAAACGAAAGATGAACGCGATCACGAGACGCTACAAGAGCTTCCGCCCATGCCTCGTGCGAGGGCCGTTCATCCAAATCCGATTTCTTGCTGCAGGGTTGGAGCAAATAGCCGCGTCCTAATTGGTTCGCCCTCATATACAAATCAATTTCTCTGTCGATATCGAGCCAAGAGTCTACCCATAGGTAGGTCAACGTTGTATTTGCACGCAACACATCTGCTACTCGCTGTCGAAATCTGGGAGATAACACAGCTACTTGGTCGTTCGTCTTCGAGCAATGCAATCCTGGAACAAATCGAAAATCCTTCAACGTCGTATTGTGAGCAATCCCATCCTCAATGATTGGTAGCAGCAGCTCACACCCTGCCATCCAGCTTATGCTAAGCCTTGTAATGCTGTGGTTGCGTGCGAGCATCTTGGCAACAGCGTTGATAACACCAATGGGTAATATTTCGTGTGGCTCTACCTGAATGGTAAGTTCTCGTAAACCTGTGGCTTTTTGTAAGGCTTCCATCATGGCTATGAACTGCTGCGTGACACCTACTTCTGGAATATCGACCAGCACCAATCTTTCAAGGTGACACGATCTACATAAACGTTGCAATGCCACCACTGCGTCACCATCTCGTTGTTGTCTCAGAATGGTACCATCCAACCGTACTTCTCGCATACTCGCTAGTGCTTCGATCAAAACGTGAACAGGCCGACAATGGCATTGGATCATTTCTACAGTATGCAGGGAGGGATGAGACCGAAGAGCTTCGGCCAAGGGGTAAAGCGATTGGGTCACTACAAAATCATGGAATTTCAGAATTTCAAGTTGAGGTGCCGACGTTAACAAATGTACCAAATCGGAGCCTGATAGCCAGCGAGCCTGGTTGATCGCAATGGACACCTCCGTCAACTTGGGCAAATCTGCCGCAGCCCGTAACAACGAGGGGAAGGCTTCAGGATCACCGTGATTGTACTTGCCATTTTCAATCACAATATGAACGCGTTCCACTGTATCATAATCAACGCTGTCTTGAAGCGACTGTACCACGGAATAATAATTTTCTTTGGAACGGCCAAGGAAAACATGAATGTCTTTGCCATGATTCTGGACAGTGAAAGGAGACGCCGCGGCCGTTGTGTTAGCGTTCTTATTCTTCATGCAACTGCCCATGATTGCTTGCTCGGGAGGGAGAATCGTCGACATGTTGGTTTTCGGCGACTACTACTACCTACTACCTACTACCATGGTCTGGGTTCTGGGCTGTTTGGTTGTTTGTTAAATTTTGTGCTGATGAAGGATAGTGATGAGCTGACATCTTGCTGTTACTACTGGCTTTGTCTACTAGCTAGTAGTAGAACCGAACCATTCAACACTCGCAATTTTATTATTATTTAAGAACGTCAGCTAAGGTTGGTTCCAAAAAAGAACTTGGATTATTCTTGTGATTGATGATGCGTAAGCAAAAATAGTGTGTACCAGTATGCACAGTACCAGTGGTAGCTTGAGGAGTGATGGCATGCACGAATGAGAATAACTTCTAACTCGAGCTCTAAAAATATTAAGTGAGACTTGCAGTCACGACACGATCGAATAACAAGATCTTATTACAGTACTCTACAATTACTACTACTACTAGTAGCTAGCTACTGTAGTAGAGAGCCCTATTTACATCCGTCCAATGAGCGACGACTGCCAATAATAATAATGAACAGCATTATAGTGTAGTGGACTCCTTTGCATTACTACTTTTGTCTTTGGAAGATGTCTAAGAATACAACAGCACATACTTATGTGGTAGGAGAAGATGAAGGCCGCTTGGCTTCGGCGGCACAGAATCTTGGTCTGGATCGCGATGAAGGTCGAATGCCCAAGACGTCATGGGCCAATTTGTTGTTGAATGACTCTACGTTAACGGCAGCACGGATGCATTCCGTGGGTACTTTAGGTCGAGATGAACGTGTGGATGAATACGGCGACTTGCATTTAATGTCCATTCGAAGACGGCGTCCCAAGCACGATCAATCCACAACGACGACGGTTCCTTCCCAGCAGCAGCCATCCTACGATCAATTAACCGATCTCTTTGCAAGGCCGGAAGGCAAGGAGAGTGGCGTTAAGCCAAGGATTGATGAAGAAAGAGAAGAAGGCGAAGACGATGAAATTATAGAGGATATGGTCGAAGGAGGATCCCTCGTCTCGGCAGTATTTGGAATTATCAAAGGTACGGTGGGGCCCGCAATCTTGTATTTGCCCCGAGGCTTTTACACGAGTGGTTATGCCGTTGCTATTCCTGCCATGATCTTTGCTACATCAATGTTCATTTTCAATGCCTACCGGTTGTTGGATTGTTGGAAGGTGGAATCTGACAAGAATCATAAAGTAGAAACCCGCCTAAAGGAGGTGCAAGCCCTGCTGAGACATGCTGGTGGACAGGCCGCGGACAATATGAGTGGGGGAGGTGTTACCGATCACGCCGACTCGCTGGCCTTGCTACATAAGAGCCCCAAATTTGGAAAGAACAAACTCAAAAACAGCAAATCAAGCCAACAACCGCAACAATATGGAGCCACCGAAGTTCAGCAGGATCATTTTTTCAGCGCCAAAATTCTCACGTACCCAGAACTGGCCAAACGAGCTCTGGGGCCCTACTCGGTGATTGTGGAACTGGGAATTGCTCTGTTTCAGTTCGGAGTTTGCTTGACGTATTTGATTTTTGTCCCGGACAATCTACATCAGGCCGTTTATGCCATTTCAGGATACCACGTACCGAAATTTGTCTTGTTATGGATAGTGATTGCCATTGAAATTCCGCTGAGCTGTATTCGAGATATTCGACGACTGACGACTACCAATGTAATTGCCTCCTTTTTCATTTTATTGGGACTCGGAGCTGTCCTCTGCATTGCTATTGGCGAAGGAACGAAAATCACGTTTGATGCGGATACTGAACAGAACGAATTTGTCTTTGTACAAAACTTGCGGGGACTTCGACCTCTTACAGAAACGTGGTTCCTCTTTATTGGGACATCGTTTTTCATGATGGAAGGGAGCATTACTTTGCTTGTGCCACTGCAGGAAGCCGTTTATCGACCTGATGATCGGGCCAAGTTCCCCGACGTGAACAGAAACGTCACGTCGCTCATTGTTCTCTTTTATATCCTATTTTCCATAATTGCCTGTGCCGCGTTTGGAAGTCACATTCAGACGGCGCTCACCGCGTCACTTCAAGGAAAGCTTGCGACCTTTGTGCAATTGGCGTACAGCATTGCTGTCATTCTGACCTTTCCCCTGCAGGCCTTTCCAGCCATGGAAGTTGCCATCCGCATGATGTATCAAGCTACCGGACAATCTTCGTCGTACCACTCGTGCCCGCAAGATGGGGTAGATTGGAACCGCAACATGTTTGCTGCCACCATTGTCCTTTTGCTGGGAGTGATTGCTGTGTGCTCCATCAACTACTTGGGGAACGTTGTTAGTATTCTGGGGTCCTTGTTTGGAATTCCTTTGGCATTGGTTTTTCCTCCTCTGATGCATAATGCACTGGTCAAGGACTCTACAACTGCTACCAGCGTGATCAATTATGCTGTCGTTGTCATTGGATTCCTTGCCATGGCGTCGGCATCCTTCAATACGATTGTACAATGGAACCATGGAGCTGAGGGATGAATTCTAGACATCTGATACTAAATAAAAAGAGTTGCTAAAAAGGCTCGCTAAAATAGTAGAGATGGTAGGAACTACAATGCCTTCTATGGAGTATTGCAATAATATTATAGTACTTACAAAACTCAATAATGCTGTGTCGAGTAGACCCTACTGTATGGAGCTACTAGCTCTAGACTACTAGTACCATGGCACTAGACTAGTAGTCTAGCAGGTTTTACCCTTTGATTGTCAATAGGAGAGTTCAGTTTAAGGAGTAGGCTTGTTCAGTGAACAACAACTCATGGGCAGACTGAATCAGAAAGAATTCAAAACAACCAAAAAAAAACGAGATCTTGCAAAAAACGACGGATGGGCATCCGCAATCCACAACAGCCATCCATCGACAAAATAATCTACATTGTACCGCAAGACAGGAGGCAAGCCATGAAGTTTTCCCAATCCCTCGTCCTGCTAGCAGCATGTACCTCTTTTTCAAACGCATTTTCCGTTCTTCCGAGACAACATCATTATGAAATCTTCCACACCAATACCTTCAACAATAGACACACAGAGCTCTCGATGAGCGAACCCTCCGATACGTCAAATGATAACTATGACGACATTGTGACAGTTGAAAGTGAACCATACGTGCCAACTACAGAAGAAGTTCTGGTCTCGAATGTTATGGATCTCATGCCGAATTCCTTGGGAGATGTTTCACCAGAATCACGATCGGCCATTAACGAAGCCATTTACAAGCTAGAGTCTGTAAACCCGACATCGGATCCCACCTTATCACCTCTGTTGAACGGGGTATGGCAACTCAAATATGCGGGAGGTTACGAACCAGGATTTCCCAGTCCTACCCGACAATTCGCTCTCTTTCTCTACAGTGGAGGATATTCGCCTGGAATTTTTGCATTGAGCTTGGCACAAAAACTGCCCCGTCAGCTCATCGATGTCGGAGAACTCGAAATTTCCATTAGTCGGGATCAGCCTCGCGTGGAAGCCCGAGTTACTGTCAAGGCCGGTCTGGGAAACGCGGAATCGGTCGTATCGGTCAAGGCCCGTCTGGAGGTCGAATCGGATATTCGATTGAGAGAAACGTACGAAAGTGCTCAAGTCCTCGACCGAAACATTGATCTGCCCACGCTGCTTCAATATTCTCGCGATTTATACGTTACCTACCTGGACGAAGATCTTTTGATTGTGGTAAGTCTTCGTAAAGATACGTGTCGTGATATTCCCATTTGAATTTTTCTCCCTTTGCCTCACCGCCACCGTTTCCTTCCAATACTATTCCCATCATTTTGTTTACTTGTTTGTTTGTTTGTTTGTTTTGGCTGAGATAGAGAGACGGTAGTGGAGTCCCAGAAATTTTGCTTCGAAAGAATAAAACATTTTCAAATAACTGGGGAAACGAACCATCCGATATGGACGACATGATGCCACCTGGAGAAGGAGTAGAATTCGGCTCACCAACCATGTAAAGAGTGTTGCAAAGAAAACAAAAGCAACTGGTGGTGAACCTTAAAATAACAATGATATGCTATGCCTATTGCGATTGAAAAAGAGGGTGGACATGAATGGCTAAAAATGAATGATTCGGTCGTAAAAGTGACATAAGAATTATTAATACAAGCATCGCTGAGTCTTTTGGCTTGTTTATCTTTGAAAGTTAATGCTACATAGTGTACTGACTGGCTAGAATCTTTGACCCACGAAGAGGACTGCTGCCGTAGGAACCTAACGAAGCCAGTGGCGATTCATTCCGGCGTCCGGCTCGTGAACGTCTAGCTAACTTCTTATCCATCAGAAATCTGCCATCCGAGTGATGAGACTGCGATTCAGAGAATTCGTGAGAGCTATTGCTCGGGACGTATACAACTCCACCGAAGTCATCGTCGTAGACTGCTTCGTTGTGTCGTGGAGGTGTGTTGGGAAGTGTTACCTTGCGCTGCTTCAGAGCAGGAGCTTCGTACGCAAATGGGTTTGCTTCGCCAATTTTGTGGTCGTTGCCTATTAAGTTTTCAAGGAGTCGATCAAACTTTTCGTTGGCGAGATCATACCAGGAATCTTTCCTGCTCCCAATTTTCTTGGAGCTGTCGCGACTCAATGACAGTAACTTCTTAGTCTTTGTTTCTGATTGTTTTCGTGGTAGAAACTTCAAAGTAGTGTCGAGCAGGTCACCAATGCAAGAGTCGACGGCTATTTGACCACAAGGCATACTGGCATCTTGGCATGGTACAGAGCCTGAGCATATCGGTTCAGTTTCTGGAAGGACTTCCACCTCTTGGGTCTTGCTGCAATACAAATAATTGCTAACAAAGGCGTCATTCTCCTTGGATGGTGCATAATCAATTTTAGCGAGAGCCTTGCGCGAGGGAGACGCGCTCGAGAACATTGGCATGGAGCCATGCTCCATCAACTTCCAAGAAGAATTGTTTGCTTTTGCATCTCGAACACCCTCTTCGCTATCCAGAGACGAAGCTGGGGAAATAAGGCATTCGCACTGAAAATCGGCGGTTGCTTTGGTTTTCCTACTAGAACCACCGTCATTGTCTTTCATCTTCAGCGCGTCGATTCCATCGAAGTCAATCACTACAATAGAATCTTCGGCTGCAAGCATGGTTGAACTTTTGTCATCTACTTTCAATGTTTGTTCAACGGTCTCCCCGAGGCGCTCAAGTTGACGACGAGAGGGTTTCTCGTTTTCATTATGGAGTGATGGCTGTCCTCCGAACGCATTGGCACGATACCTAATTGAACCCCCCTCCGTTGTACTCTCGCCGACAGTTTGTTGCACATAATGCTTTCCTCTTGCCACTGCAGGGGGCCGCGATGGAGAGTGTTTGCTGAGATGAGCGGGCATGGAAACACTCTGAAACAGCTGTTTATTTGGAGACAAATCACCCTCGTCACTTCCACTCATGTAGTCACCATCTGGGTCAGCGTGTCTTTCAGAAAAGACTCGGGAACGATTTCTGTCGATGTTACTTCTCAACGGCGAATGGTATGAGCCAGAATTGTCAAACGATGTGTGAAGAAGTGCAGCATGTGGAGAATACCGCCTTGTGAGGCGAATGCCCTGACGAACAGAACAGTCACCGCTTTCAGTCCCAACCTTTCGATGCGAGGACATCTCCGTAAGTGTCCCAATCGTAGTCGGAGTATCAGCTATCAATGAATTCTTTTCGGAGCCACCTGTGAGCGGCGGTTGAGGCACTTTTGATAAAAACTCAGAAGCCATGACATTGTCATTGTCATCTCGAATATCCCGGAGCCGGATCGGTGTAGCAAAGTCAGGACTGAGAATAGCGTCGTCGTCGACCTTGCCAGCCGCCGCCGCTGCTGCGATTCGCGTTGCCATTAGCTCTTGTATTCTGTTTGGTTCCGTCGGTGTAGCAAACTTTGACTGGAATACATGATCAAAGTTATCTCTCGGAGTCACTGGCAAACCCGGCGGTGGGGTTAAGCTGTGCCCGTATCCTCTGCTGCTTCTGACAAGGCTTTTGTCCAAGCCAACGTCATCAAGCACAATGGGCGAATGAGGTGAACCATCTTGCACGGCCAGGTGCAAGTTTCTATTCAAATTTCGTTGCTCGTCTGAGGGAGATTCAACCGAAGAAATAGGATGATTTGATTCTTTCTTCGATCTTGGTGTGCGCGGAACTGGATTTGCTGGTTCTCTTGATTCGCTGTCATTGACTATTTCCTGTTCCATCAAATTCAACCCAGGCGGCAGTCTCACTTGAGGTAGAAAGGATCTTTTTGAACCACGTGATGGTGTGGATGTATGCCCAGCAATGATGTCGCCAACGTCGATCTCATCCGTCGATTTAGACTCGGATTCACCAACATTATGTCGCTCAGAGTCCGTCGGCGGATCCATTTTTCGCTCTGATTCATCACCAGTCCTGGACGCCCAGCTTCCAAAATTTAATTTCCTCCATAGATGCATCATGTTGTTTTCTTCGCCGGATTCGTCCAAACTGTCTGGTGGATCCCTTCGGGCTGGAGATAAAGGATCGTCTTCCTCCTTAAATATCAGAACGCGCTCATCGACATGCCTGCGTGAAAAATGTGTCCGTAAGTGCTTGTGAAAGTTTTTGAATGATGGTATGACCTCCGTAACATCCCGAAGGGCGACGACAGATATTTTTGACGAATCCTTTCTTCGTCTTAAACGATTCCCCAGCGGCGTGCCAAAATCCATGGATCGTCGAACCGTGCGATGAGCATAAACGGGAGGCAAGATCTGCGGTTCATCGTGCCCCGTCGAGTCCAAATCGGTCGACTCGTCTCCGAACGTAGATGCTCTTCCAGAAAATCTCTTTTGTCCAGAAGCAGCTGCTCGTTCAGCTTCCTTGGCCAGCTCCAACATTTCTGCCTGTCGGAGTTCCATGCGTATTTGCCGGGAGCAAAGCTCCAGGTCTCTATCCTCTAATCCCGCGACCAGAGGTTTCTGATGTTCTCTACTATCCTCGGGAATACCCATAGCGGAAGCAGACGAATGAGAACCAGTCGTACTGGCGGTACTTACATCATCAGAAGATTTCTTGCTGTTGCTTTTCTTGCCAATGACTTTCTCCATCGTAGTAGATTTCAAGTGATGGAACGGTGTGCTGTCGGGACCATTCAAAATGTTAAGTAACTGTCGCTTTCCTTCGCGCAGGGATCCTCTCAGACTTTCACGAGGGTCGTTGCGACTGTTTCTTTCTCTGACGGGTGATTCGGGTGGCTGAACAAGCGGATGCAGAGGTGCATGTGCCATTCGATGCGGCTTGTCCGGATCGGGACTTGAGTGATGGAAGGATTGCATGTCGAGGTCATACCTGTCGGAAACCATTTCCTTCTTGGGTGGTACGGAGTCCTCTCTAGAGGCTGCAGAGTCGATGGTGTTTGCTCCCGAGGTTGCTGTCGAGATTTCGTGCCTAGAATTATCAATCGAGGAAGCATGCGTGCTGGCATTCAGCTTGGCAGGGGAGGTTGAAACCTTTGGCTGCGGCACACCCGAGGAAGTGATAGTAATCTTATCCAGTTGCTGGTACCGATATCTGACAAGATCCTGTCTCCTCCTTTGCGAATTGAGACTCCTGGCGGACTTTCTTTCCCTTGCTTGTGACATGTGCAATCGACGACGGCTGCTGCGAGACCGTTGAGGCCTTCCCTCATCCAGTTGTTCGTCGAGATCAGCACTCTTTCGACGAGCAACTTGCTGAGGTAATGGTAGATCTTTATCTTGTCGCATATCTCCCTCAAATAATAAGGAGTCCGTGGAGGATCTCTCCTGTTCTTTCCATGGCTTGGAACTCAAGTCTGTCATACTGCAATTTATGCCGAAGGAATATGATTTATGATTGGGAATTGGGATGGCGAAACACTCTAGATGAACAAATTAAGATGAGAAATAATCTGAACTCTAGCTCCAGATCATTCTTGCCTGTTAACGATTTGCCAAGTATCGATAGAGGCGCAGAGTAGTCAAGTTGTTTCAACTTGCTTGCTCTTCGCAGAGATATATCTTAACTTGATATCGTATAACTATTTGTCGTATTAGTAGTAGTCTGGTGGAGTACTAGTAGCCTAGCTAGCTAGGAGTAGTAGTAGTACAACTAGTACTCCTAGTACCGATAGTAGCTCTTGAATTGGTTGGTAGTTTTTTTTCCACCCCTTCTGCAGTTGCTTCTTGAAAGTCGGATTCAGCCGTTACAACGGATAGAGCAGATGATAGAGTAGTACACTTTAGACCCTAGTAGTACCATACTAGCTACTGTAGTATTATTTGTTGACAAAGATTGGCCCAAAAACAAAATCTTACTTCAAGGGGAATGTTCCGGAATTCCCATTCTGCCCACTCTCATCACACTACGCTACTATTGTTGACTGGGGCGTTGATGAAGAGCTCCTACTTTGTTTGCTTTTCTTCATTGTTATTTTTTCAGTTTAGCCGATGACTTTTTAATTTTAATTTTAATTTTATTTTCTCTCCATTGCTGTAATTATTTCTTGTTTGAGAGAACACATCGATTGATAATGTCGACTGTTCAAGGTTTTATCCCTGATTCATTCCATTCACGACACTCAGCCCGTTTTATTCCGACATCATCACAACGACTTTTTTTGAGGGGCGATTTTCCTTCTACTGTGATGAATGGAGACACGCATCCAGTGATAGGAAGTTTCATCCGTAGCTAGTAGATTTGCTTGTTCACTTCGCTGAACACGTCGCGAAATTCAAGTCGAGGAAACCATTTCGATGCGAAGAAAAAACACTTGGTACTTGCTACAATATATCAGAGGGGCTGCATTGTTGGATGTGCTCTTCCACATGAAAATATTTTGTAAAGCTGAAATGCACCACTGTGGTAGGACTTGTGTGGCACTGCATGCCACCAATGACACAAAAGAGGTCAGCTCTGGGCAAGTACTTGCTTGTCGTCAAGAAAATGGTCAAGAAAGTGGATATAGAGGTGTTCCAGAGTCAATAATGTACGTAGGCATACAAGCATCTTCGATTGGTAAGCATGTTCGAGTTTCCAGGTGAATTGCTTTAGGGCTGCTTGTGGTGAAGCCCAATGCTACCCGAGGCACGACCGTAGATGTACGTGATGAAAAGAAGCATAATCGTGGCATAAGCTTGGCGCTTTTGCCATGAAAGTGATTTCCTTTTGAATTTGAATACTCAAAGGGATCAAGAAGTAGTTGCCCAATGGATTGCTGAGCACAAATAACAGGATACGTCCGATCTGACAGGCAACGAAGAAAATGCAAATATCACAAAACAAAAAACATGTTCAATTTTTCATGAAATTTCGACCATCAATTCTATCTAGCGTACAATTTATAGCTCATTTTCGTCTGCGGCCATTCCGTTTTCGCCCACGACGCCTTTCCAAACATAATACGCCATGAGCAAAAAAGCACCAATGTTGAGCAGCAAGTCCAGAGGTATGAAACCAAATGCTTTCAGCTCGCCTTGCTGACTCGCTCGTCGCGGAATTCTACGTTTGTTGGGCGTCAAGGCATAATCATCTGAAGGCTGTGGTGGCAAACCAAAGTCGTGTCGCCACATGGCATGGGCTCGAAACGCAAAGCTTTGAAGGTTGCCCCTTCCGTTCCATTCCATACTTATCCGTGTCTGTAATATATCTTGGGCAGCATCAGCTTCTCCCTCTTCGTCCAATCCCAACAAATCCTCGTCGGACATGGTAACGATCCCTACATGACTTCTAGTATCGCGTCCAAACTTTCGTCGATCTGCGGCGCCCAAATTGACGACATCCATACAGGCTTCCAAGCCAGGTGCAGCTCGTTTGTGATTGGCCACACCCACCGTAATACCATGAAACAGGGATCGCAATTTAGGATGAGAAGCAATGTGCCGAGCCAGCCGCTCTGCCAGGTCTACTTCTACCTCAAACTGTCGTTGCTGAATCTCGCGTTCCTCTTTTTTACGTGCTTCTGCTTCGTCTTTATCGATTTTAGTATTACTATCATCTTGCTTGGCTTTAGTTTTTGTATTTGTTTTGCTGTGGTAGGGCACGATTCGGTCTACTACCAAATACAATCGCGTCTTTCCACTGTCTTCCGAATCCAACGATGCATTCTCACTGACACTCTCTTGCTCTCGGGATGTATCTTGAGCATCACTCTCATTCAACGAAGTTTTGGACGGAGATTTGGGAACGTCTCTGGTCCGTTTTTTATTTTCGTCCGACAGGGCGATTTCTACGTGATGTGATTGCAATTGCTCTACTGCCTTGGTGATTATTTCGTCGGTAAAATCGGTGACACTGGTGGTCATGTCGGGTCCCCAGAGGACGTAAAATAATAGGTAGGGCGGAAAAGAATCGGTTGTGGACTCATGAGGCAATACTTCCACAGATGGCGTCGCTGACGTATCGACCGCCTCGGGAGGAGTTCTTTTTTCGTCCACGTCTTGAATTTGCGAAATATATTTGATGGAGTGAGCCGTGAGATGAAATTCACTCAGCATAAAGAAACGTTCTGTGGAATAGGACGGCAATTCTTCTCGACTGATCATGGTGACAGAAAACTGTTGGTTGCTGCTGTCATTGCCCTGTGTGCTTTCTCTAGGAAGAAGCAGGCAAGACGATCCTGACCTCCTCATCTTGTCTTCTATTCTGTTACTGAAAATGAACAATAAATTTGCAGATCAAGCCGGATAACAGATTACTACTCTACAAATGAGACGTATTAATTGGGCCAAGCTTCGTCGTCTGGTCAAAATCTGCCAGAATTGTTTTGACTGCGTCCTGTGAAAAAATAATAACAGTGTAGTTCGTAGGAGGACGAGGTACTTAGTAGTACTACTAGTAGGAATAGATTCGCTCGTTTTTATTACCTGGTATACCTGGTATTAGTATGGCCATTCAATTTCATTTTCATTGTTGAGCTAAGAAGATTTCGACGCGCGACGTCACAAGATTTTACGAACGCTTTCGAATTCACGTTCGAGCTACGAACATCATCTATTCCAATAGTCATGAAGTAATAATAATAAGGCTACGAGTACAAAATTGAATGTGATTGATAGACTGTCTCTAGTATTCGTGCAGAATGATTTATTTAGCAGGAGGAGATTTTTGGGGCGGAGGAGCTGACGAAGGCGTTTTGGTGGCCTCCGTCGTGGCGATGCTGGTGGGCCGTGCAGTACTGGCCGGCGCAGCAGAATGAGCTGTTGCCGCGTTTGCACTACTCGTAGTTGGTGCCGGTTGCGTCTGTTGCAAATGCTGTTGAGATTGCGTGATCGGTGTGTGCGCGGCATAGTTGGCCGGTGGAACTCCAGCTGCAGCATGTGGCGCAGTCGAGCTATGCGGTGGAGGATGAGGGGTGCCTCTGTGCGCAACAGATGGCTGCTGCGTTGAAGAGCGAGGCGCGGTGACGTGGGAAGTTGAAGGGCGACTGGCAGCAGATGGAGACATTCTCTGTTGTGGAAGATGCCCTGGATGATGGCGCGGACTTCGAGACATTGGAACACCGTGCGCAGCTGCCTGGGGATGATACACACCTGTGCGTTGAGCCGAGGTCGGCTTGGCGCCTGGAGTTACGTACGCTTGAGCAGCTGCTTGGTGGAAGGCAGGCATACTTGCAGCTGAGCTAGGTGGGCGCGATCTAGAACTTGATGATGCACGGCTGCCACCAGAAAGAGGTGGAGAGTGCACAGCTGCTGTCGAAGCGGCCTGAGCGGCTCGTTGCTTCTCGGAAACATCCAAAAATTGCAGTGGCCACATTTCAGTTCTACCGTTCGTCCATGTAGCAGCAATGGAAGTCTGTACGGACTGAGCATGCGATGGATGAGAAGGAACAAACGACGGTTGAGCCCCTGGTGCCACACCAGGAATAGTTCTGGCAAAGAGCTGCGTCTTCGACCTTGCTGTCATGAGCGTTCCAAAACTCTTTTTGGGGTTTTCCGGTTTCTCGGCGACATCCACGTCCATTTTGTTCGGCTCGTTTGCAGTTGCATCTTTCTTTTGCACTACTACTGTTTCGTGAACTTCCAAGTTACTTGTCTTGCCGGAGGAGTTACTTGTCTTGCCGGCAGAAGATTTGGTATCGGTATTTTCAGCGATCAGCTCGGAAGGAAATAAAAACGAAACGGAATACTCCGAGCCAGCTTGCCCTGGCTTTACCTCCGCAAGACGTTTGGCGTTTATTGGTTCTTCGTCGTCCACAGTCAGATCCTTTGGGGTCGTCCATGCCGCTTGAACTAGTGAAGAGTCGCCAAGGACAAGAGCTTGCCAGCGATCTCTGCATGTTCGAGCTGATCGCTGTTCGTGGGACCGAGCAATGAAAGCTTGTTCATCCCCAATAGTAGTGCTCTGTGAAGCTGATGAAATGATAACGTCATCATAACCAGTCAACATTCGTGCGGCCAAGATCCAGTTTTTTCCAAAACGCACAGCGCAGTCTTGCAAAATCTTGTCTTCGATAGCGTTCCAAGTCGGCCGGATTTGCTGCTGTGCATTTAATGGGATTTTGACGCCCATCGGAAGAGTGACACCGACCCTGGATCTCGGCGGTGTAATGCCAGACATTCCTGGAATCGGAGAAAGAAAACCTCCCTGGAATGGCCCGAAATCAATACATGAGGGAGCCGATAGCGAGCGACGCATCGCCAATAGCTGGCTCTCCGCAAGGACTCTGGCATCGTCTCCCGTATCCGAGTCTACAGTCTTCAATTTTTTCGCAACGCTAGCCCAGAGTGTCGAGCCACTCGTAGGTGGCATGAAAGGATCATTGAAAGCAGCCTTTGTCACTAAATTTTGATGGGCCGCTCGATCATTCGCTCTGTCTCGGAAACGGACGGCTGCTGAACAGTAGGTGGAGGACTCAAACATGGTCATCCCCAATGCCTTTTGTCTTGATGTCAGAAACGAAAGAATCTTTCGATTGTAGCTTTCCTTAACCTTCGCAATTTGAACATTCATTGGTATTTGTGACGTTGTTCCTGGATTCAAAGAGGATGATGAGTTCACCAATGTTGGAAGAGTCTTCTTGGTTTTCTTGGCAAAAGCACTATCTCCATTCATATCATGTATCGCACCATTGCCAAGTCCTACTGAACCGCCAGGAATAGCAGCAGATGCGAGATTCCCAGGAGGGCGAACCATGTTCCCTACTGGTACAGGCAATCGTTGACGAGGCCGTCTACCAACAAAGAGAACAACAGACCCCAACGAATTCTCGTTCGGCTGGGCGACACGAGAGCAATCGAGCTCTTCAAAATCGCACTGTGTAACATCATTCGACCAGTCACTTTGTAGAAGCGCTTGATCTGCATCTAAAGAATATCGCCCCGTCTCTAGACTATCAGCCAAAGAAGCAACGGACGCATAGGTCGGGTGTGGTATTGCTCCAACGCCAATTAGACCAAAGTCTTCGTCGAGATCCAGCAAGAAACTCGCTGCATCGCTGTGCAATGCTTCGTCCTCGGAAATAGCCATAGGCTGTACATTGCCAGGTCGATTACCTGAGAACGCAGCAGAAACAGCAGAATCGTCCACCTTCAATCGCTTGACCAGAAAGTCCTCTGGAGTGTCCGGAACGGGGCGCTTTTCTCGGCTCAAGGCTTTTGATGTAATATCCATCCTTGCTTGCCGCGCACATTCTTGCAGTTTTGGAAGCAGAGGAGGGAAGTATACCAACGCCTCCGAACCTTGTTTGCCATCCTTCACAGTCGTCTCAAGGAATTCGTTGAAAGCATCTACATACTTATTTGTCCGCAATAACGGCTTAATTGCAGGCTCTCTTGGTATCCTTCCTTTTTCTCCCGTTGGTTGGATGTAGAAAAGAAGCAGTGATGCAAAGTTAACTGCATCGACACCATCTCCGAGTGTATTCCATGGTTCGACCGCTTCCTCGTCATCGAATTTTTCCGAGATTGCATGCATGGCTGAGGAAATCTGCCCTCCACCTGCTACAGCCTGGATAGAAGGTGACAACGATTGTTTCATGATGCGAGCCTTGCTGAAATGTTCGACGTACAGTCGGATAGCAATGACGTCCAAGTCTGACCTTGTCACAACATCTGTGCGGAAAGACGAAGGATTTGATGTTCGGATGCCGACGTCCTTACATAAAATGTGTGGATCCTCTTCTGTTTCCATTATACGCACAACAAGTTTCCTTTCATCCAGAGATAAACCATCAGATTCTTTTTTTGGTAGGAACAACACCGGGGAGCCGTCGCCTAGATTCGGCGGCAAACCATCTTTAATTGCCAATATCTCAGAAAGGTTTTTGTTTCGGAAACGTAGCAGATTGACAGCTGGAAATCCAAACATGATTTCTTCCGACTTTCTCCATGGCCATTTTCGCTTGTCATCTACAGTAACGTTGGCACCCAAATCTTTTGTGTCGAAAGATCCGAAGGCATCAATGCGCCATGGCCAAGAATCTGTACTCGACGATCTGGTAGACTGGCCTGGATTTTTCATATCAGCGTCCATGGAAAGAAAATTTTCTTCGCAAGTATTTTCGCAAACCAACCGAACAAATTCACAGCCCTTTTCTTTTGCCTGTGAATTTGGCGGAATAAGATCAGCTACCAAAGATCGCATGATAAGTTCATTGCGGCCACTCCAATCTTCGTCCACAGAAACAATAACGTCCGCCATGCCAACCCCTACACCGCCATGGTCCCCTGCAATCATATCTGGTGAGGTCACGACAAGGTTTGTGGCAACCCTGTCTGAATTGGAAGTATCCAGAGTGTTGAAGCGAGATAGCGCCTGCTGGCATTCTATCCAGGCCAAAATAGATGCATCCGATTGTGGTCCAATAAGTGACGCGATAGCATCATTAACTCCTACATTTGAACTGCAGCCTCGAGACAAAGGCCGGAGCAAGAGCTCGTGTGAAATTCCAAGGCAATTCAAAAGCACTGATATCAAAAGCTGGACTTCAGGAAGCATTGCCAGGATGACGACCCTCTTAGGAGTCTTGTTTGGGTTCATTTCGTCTTTTGCTTTCCCTCCGCGTCCCTTTTCGGCTTCCAAAAACCCATCCAACAGCTCCTCGTCGGCTCCAACAGAGTAATCACATTCGTTACGAAGCATCGAGACGAGCTCTCGGCATTTCGCTGATCCATTGAGAATAGAAGCAGCCAACTCTGAATCTGTCTGAGAAGCGCTGTCTTTGATTTTCCTACTCAAAACGTGATTGCATACAAAGCCCGCTGGATCCCCTTGTTCCAGTACAGTGTAGGACCCCAATCTAGAGCGCATCGAAGGACTCATCAAAATCTCCGGCAATTGAGTGTGAACGCACTGTCTTCTCAAGCGGAGTAGAGCTCCCGATATGCTCTTAAACGACTCATTCTGTAAATCTTCACATCCGGGAGATTTGTGAATGTCAAGGGATAGGGCCCCACGAACGGCCAGGCAACATTCTTCATATTCCTGTCTCTCAGTGTGAGAGAGACTACAAGTGCGGACTTTGATATCAAGTCGGTTCCATTCATCATGAGATACTAATTCCAGAGAAAAAATGCGTTCTGGACAATAAAATGGGTGTACAAGATCCATGAGAAATTTTTGAACAGCCTTGATTTTATTCTTGGGAGAATCAACCATCGCTTTGGTCCTTCTTCTAGCCCAGGTCAAAATTCTCTTTTTCACGGAAGAAGTGGGGGATGCAAAAATCTCGGCACCAAGTAAAAAAGCAAATCGCAATGCAACCACCTCCACCCTTTGCATTTCGGATAATCCTACAGCCGTGTTAAACACAGTTGCCTGCTTGGGATTCTCTATGACCAATCGATTTAAGGAATGATTCGCCGACATGTTCACTAAATGTTCCCACCAGACTTCAGAAATGAGATCAGCTGGAGCTGTCTTGATCGCGTGGGCGGTGTTGTCGGGTACAATTACCGTGTCATCAAAAACCGAGTGCCGACGAGAGCCCTGAAAGCCGCGAGGGTAGCGACAATCGAGAACAAGTGACTCAAAGCAAGAGAAATCCGACTGCTGCAGCCGCTTCAAGGCACTGTATTCACAAATAACGACGTCGTCATCCTCAAAGTAATTTTCTTTTCTGTCGCCCGAAAACGGACTACTGATGCCTGCAGAAAACCCGAATGGTTTGATGCGTAGACCCTCAAATCGTTTAATTGCATGCATCCAATTCATCTGTCGTAAACATTGAATGGACTTGGTGAGCATTTTAATATCAAAGAGTAATGCAAAGACTAAAAAGTAAATCATCATACATACCACTCGATACGGAGAACAAACCAGTAGCTGAGGGCCGGCCGATCTTCGCTTCCACAACAGTGAGCACACGGCAATAGTTTTGCCCGAGGCCCGTGGTCCGCATATAATAGCCCCCCGACTATTCTCGTTTCCCCATTTGCGCTCCACAAATTCCGTGGCCTCCACTTGCCATGTTGTCAGCACAACATTCACCCCATCGGCTTTCGCAGCAATCGGTTGCCTACCCCTTCTAGCCGGCTTTCTAGCTGCTTTGCCGGTCACCGTATCCGATGACAAGGCCTCGACCTCCTGGCATATTCGTTCGAACGAAGAAACTTCCTTGCTCTTGGAATCTTTTTCCTTCTTCGCTTTCGCATCATCGACCTCCATATTTTGTGGCGAGCCGTTTTCCCTATCTGTAGCCGATTCCTCCTTTTTCGCAAATGTTGCCGCAGCACATGTGGCATTTTTGCCCTGCTCGATCGCCCTGCGAGTAGCAACGTGACGTTCCAGTGCCTTCATGTGAGCTTTGTCTATCCGAGGTAGCGCATGAGCCTTCAGTGTAGCACTACCAAGCTCATGTGCCATACTGGAAATAATGGATGCGACCTTTTTGCTGGAATCTGTGTCTGTGTCCGTCGGTACACTGTAGAAGACTGTTGAAGAGACTTTTGATGGCTTCCTTTCCGCAGCGGATTTTTCCTTAGACGGCGTTGATTTGGACAATTGCAATCCCTTTCCATTCGGCTTTTCCTCTTTGTCGGATGTGTGACTATCTTCAGCCTTGTCAACAGACCTATCAATAACCATGGCAGTATCATCTTCTACGTCTCCCGTTGGTTTGTTGGTAGCACCTTTGCGGCCAGGGATTCTTGCTTGCACGGCCGATCCAATTGTACGTGCAGCAGAAATTTTCCATTTTCGTTCTTCCAAAAAATCAGTTGCCATCCACTTCATTTCTTCCAACAGTGTATCCCAGTGTGTCTTTCGTCGTCGTGGTAGATACGATGCCGGTCTAGGTGCTGTTGCATTCATCGCGACTGTCGCAGCTGCTGCAATCTTTTGCTGATCCTCCGTGTCAAGAGATGGTATGGATGATGAGGCAGAATGGCTGGTATCGGAACCTCGTCGCTTGCTCGTGTCTTGTTGCAAGAGACGCCGTTGTCGCTCTTTGAAATGATCCAACAATTTTATTTGTACAGCTTTTTTCCTATTACGGAGAGCGACAGCTTCAGGGCAAACAAAAGGAGGTGATCCGCGCTGCAATTGTTGAGCTGGCAGACCTGGTGCTGTAGCCAATCCGGCATGTAAAGGTAGGCTGGTCGCAGATTTATGAGATGAAATAGTCGCAGAGTGCGCGAAGGATTTCATATTCTTTTGATTGGCATTCCGTGCCGCTTTTGGTATTGAATTTCCTGCCGCTGTGGCGCCAGCTGCTGCTATCGACTTTTGTTTTTTAGTTGGCAGGGGTCGTTGACCTGGAATGATGGTTGCTGATGTAGCTCTGTGAGCGACTGTCGGTGCTGCATCCGTGGCTTTGACCATTGGCTGCGTAGTGGTTGATGCAAGTGTCGGCGCATTCGCGGTAAAATATCCACCACCAGGTACCAGAGATGATAAGGCTGCCTTCATGTTTTTTCCCACACTAGCGCCCTTTCGTAGCGATACGGACGATCGCTTCTCGGCGGCAGCAGCATTTTCTGCCGCAACAGCATCAATCCGTTGTTTTTTCGCCGCCTGAGCAGCCTTTCTTGTCAGCTTTTTGAAGGCAGATAATTCCGCTTCATCGCGAGCCTTTTCAGAATGGGCAGCGGGTGGAACCGCCGCATTCCCCTTGGACGGATCTCCACTACTCTTTTGAAGCGATTGCTGAGCCGCATCTCGCCGTGCTATGTCGACAATCCGACTTCGTGCAGCAGATCGGCCTCCTTTGACTCGTTCCAGAAGGAGTTTGCGATGTTGTATCATGGATCTCAGCTTTCTTTCGCGTGTATTGTTGCTCGTATCATCGACAGAAGTCACCAAGACAGAAGGATCCGCCAATGGAAACCCAGAAGGCAATGCGGGAGTCACAGTTGCGGACGTGGTTATAGGAGAGTCATTTCCTTCTGTTTGCTGTACGGAATCATATCTTGCCATATCGGATGCACTGCCAGATCCTGAAGCTACGGTATTACTCGCATTCTTGCCTTCTTGATTCATTCGCTCCACATATATTTTATCCGTTTCCGAAGGCAGCGCCGTGACAGCAGCTGCTGCTTGAGCGTGCTGTGGAGTCGTTGCAGTACCAGAAGGAGGAGCACCAGGAGCACTCGATTCTCCAATGACTGTATTGTTATTATTATTATTATTATTATTACTGGCAGCATGCAGTGTTGATGGTGCAATGTTGTTATCGATGTCATCGGTACTTCCCCCCTCATTATTTGGTGCCGTAGCCTCGTTGTTGTTGTCGACTAGGGTTAAATTGTTGGGCTCAGCACCTGATCTGCTTGCCCTGCGGCGTGGCGTCGTGGCAGTGGTTTCACCGCCATTTTCGGGCCGCTTCCTCTTATTTCGTGAGGACATAACTTATGGTTGTTCCCTTAATATACAAGAGAATCATCGGCTGGTCGTTTGTCTGGCTTGATCCGATCTTAATCCAACTCTAATCTAATGAAAGTTGGATCCTTGCTGTTGCTGTTGCTGTTGCTGCTTTACATTCTCAAACATACATCGCATCCGACACGTCTGGCCGCTCACCGCATTGATATATATACGTGTGACGTCATGCGGGAAAGAAATCCAATGACATGTACGTTCGCACCAGTGACAGCATCTACTGAGTCCTTCTATTATTAGTACTAGTAGACTACTAGTAGACTAGTACTAGTAGTAGTCTACTGGAGGAGCAGACCTAGTCTACTATCAGTATTTTTGTCTACTTGTACAAATCAACCTATCATCAGAGAAGAGCACCCTACGTATGGCAGAATTTCTCTGTAAGGGTTACAGAGATATCTGCCATGCCCGGGATATTTTACATAACACAAATCTTTTAGTTTCTCTAATATAGCATTTA
>Ga0100402_1002452_pt1 | contig 20875 bp, 16 predicted proteins | sample CryGeyme20150102_FD_80419 | JGI IMG/M metagenome (GOLD analysis project Ga0100402, IMG submission 80419) | Groundwater microbial communities from Crystal Geyser aquifers in Utah, USA - Crystal Geyser metaG 2015-0102 | ecosystem: Environmental > Aquatic > Deep subsurface > Groundwater | place...
AAAACCCTGTTCAATTAAAAAACTACACTGAATTATAAATTGGACAGGGTTTTAACCCTGTTTATGGATTAGGTAGCATACAACTAATTGAAAAAACGACAATTTGTTATGCACCCCTTTGTATTTAATAAAAAAATAATATAGATAATGCTGACTTGGTACTTAAAACTTCCAATTCACGCCCAAATTCCATCTCAAAGGGTCTTGTGGAACACCTACAAAAGTAGTTACATTCGGAACAGACGTATTGTAATAACGAGCATCAAATAAATTTCTGAAACGAGTAAAGAGGGTAAAATTATTTTTGATATGATACCCTACATACAAAGAAGCTATCCAAAAAGGGGCGTTTCCAAGTGCGTTTCCTGCATCGTCTTGGAATGTAGTGTGATAACTTGTACTTCTGTATAAAATAGAGGGGGTTAAGTCAAAATTCTTATACGAAAATTCGGTCATTAACCTTAGTGTGTGCATTGCACTAAGAGGAAGTTGTCCATTATTTAGCTGTCCGTCAGAATAAGAGTAAGCTAGATTTGTGTGTAGAGTCGTAACCCCAAATTTTTGATGATAAATAGCTTGAAACGTACCTCCATACGTAGTTGCATTTCCTTGATTAATAGACACTTCGGCAGCCTCAACTTTAATTCCTTTAAATGTCTGACCTTCTTGAATAACATCAGTAATCAAATCTGTGAGTGTATTATAATAGACATCAGCACTAAAACGAAAATTTGTCATAGGTGCATAAGAAGCATTGACTTCAAAGGTTTGGTTTCTTTCTGGACGAAGCTCTGAGTTAGGGAGATGATAAAAAGGCAAACTAAATCCAGTAATTTGATTGTTATCATTTGTAACAGGAATAAAATCCCCAAACTGCTGAAACGTCTTTTGATTAGAAGGTGCTAAAAACGCCTGTCCATATAAAAGTTTGATAGTATATTTTGCATCAGGCGAAAAAACAAGACCTACACGAGGATTAAAAGCACCTTGATAACGAGTATTATAGTCATAACGAGTTCCTAAAGTCATATACAAACGGTCTGAAAAATTGGTCTTAAATTGTGCATAAACGCCATAATTTTGATATTGAGTCCAATAAAAATTCTGAAAAATACGCAAGTCATTTCCTAAAGAATCGGTTACATTTGTTCCGATATAATATTGTTGAGTCGAAAATTCAGGAATATTTCCATCATAAGGCAAAGGCAAATCACCTGTTTGTGGAAGTGCCTTCGAACTTTGAAAAAGAACACCAAAAGTAAGATTTGTTTTTTCTGTAAAATAATACTGAAACTGCTGGTCAAACTGAAAAGCAGATTCAGAAGCATATTTATACCCTTTTTGGTAACCTGAATACACATTTTCAAAATTTGAATCTTCATCTACCGTAAAAGAGTTGAAGGAAGCAATCGTTCTGAAATAAAACTTATCTATTGTTCTTTGAAAGGAAGTATAAATATTTGTCAGATTTGTACCATATCGAATATCTTTTTTGAATAATGTATATTCAGGACGGTTTGCGACAGAAGTAGAATGGATTTGTTTGTGATGCGTAAAACCTACCGTAAAATTTTCACCTACACCTACTTTTGCCCCTACATTATAGGCTTGTGTAGGCATTGCAAAAGGTTCAATTTCGACTGTTCTCGTTACATCAGGTACAAACTGACTTGCCAAAACTTCTCCATTGGTTTGGTAACGATTGATGTACCAATCAAAATCTTCTTGATAAAATTCTGGAAAATTTGGTTCTGCTGAATAATACTGTTTTCCATAAATCATAACCGAAATATCCTTAATGGCTGCACCTGCTACAAAAGAATTATCGGCTGTATTAAATCTACCGAAAGAAGAATTTATTTCTGCACCTTTTATTTCTGCGCCATTTTTGGTAATAATATTTATAATCCCTGAAAAAGCATCTGCGCCATACAAAGCTGAAGCAGGGCCCAAAATTACCTCAATTTGTTTGGCGTGATAAATAGCAAAATTATGCTGAATAGGCATCAAAACACCTGTAATCGAACTAATACGGATTCCGTCTTGCAGAATTACAAAACGCTCATTTCCACCAATTCCACGAATAGAATAATAACTATTGGTATACGTATTTGCCTTTTGTTGAATCTCAATTTCTGGAATATCGCCCAAAACATCCTCCAAAGAAGTATAACCTCGCTGTCTGATTTGCTCATCTGTAATGACATAAATCGTCGCTGGGGCAGTTCCGATACGCTCTACACTTCTACTGGCAGTCATTACTCGTGCATTTGCCCAAAGATTTTCATAATCAACTTCTTCATCCAAAAGCTCTTGCAAACTGGCTTCAAACGAATGCCTCATGGTAGAGTCTGGAGTCGCTTTTATACTATTATCTTGACTGTAAGCAGAATTTATTTTTGCTAAAAAAGTGAAGTTTAGTAGGAAAAAAAGGATAAGAAAGGAATAAATTCTAGTCATAATCAATGGCAATTTGTAAGGAAATAAGTCGCAATGAAATAATCACAAAATCAAAAGGGGAATTTTTGTGTATCAAATTAGGCATAACTAATCTTTTTTCAAAATTCTGTCTTGTATAAATCAACGTATTATCAACTTTCTATTTTTCTAACTTCAAAGAGTAATTAGAATGAATCCAAAATCTGGTGTAAATTTTCTTTTGCTTCTATACCAATCCACTCACAAAACTGTTTCAAAAATAGTTCTCTTGTTCCTCCATGTTCTCTAAAATACTTGACTGAAAAAGAATCATAAATATTTCCTGCTGATTTAGAAATTTTATTATTCTCTTCATCTACAATCAAATTATGATGCAAAAAAGTAGTTTCTAAAAACGATTTTTTATTTAAAATTTCTGCCAAAAAAAGCTGTGCTGCTGTTGAGTGTATCAAATCTGAACCTCTTACAATAAAGTTAATATTCATCCTGAAATCATCTATCAAGGAAACAAGTTGATAAGCTGGTAATTTGTTTTTGGTTTGAATTACGAAAAAAGGCATTTGAGCTAATAAATTAATTTCAAAATAACCTTTATTACAATCATTTATCAAAATCTCTTTTCTATCAAAATAATTTGTATTTATTCGAAGAGCAGACTTTTTTTGATTTTCTGTAAGTGAATTATCTTTATCTAAACAAAAACCATCGTAATTATTATTCTGAATTTGATTTTCAAAGTTTCTAGTTTGAATTTCTGAACGAGAACAAAAACACTCAAAAACAGCATTTTTATTTTTCAAAATTTCAATTTCTTTTTGATAGATTTCTAAAAAGTGATGTTGAGAATAATTGTCTTCAAAGTCTTTTGGATTTCTTGCGCCTTTATCCCAATCTATTCTCAAAAAATGAAGCGTTTCGAAAATATCTTGCAGGTATTTAGGTCGTTTTCGGTTTTTATCAATATCATCGATGCGTAAAGTGAGCGTTCCTGCTGTTTTTCTGACCAAAATCCACGTCAGAAGGAAAGAAAAAGCATTACCTTTGTGTAAAAAACCAGAAGGTGTGGGCGCAATTCTTGAATGAATCGGACTTTGAATAGAATTTAATACTGATTTGATTTTTGAATGGTTCATTGTTTTAGTATAAATCGCTCGTGAAGACACGAGCAATGGTAGAGTTTTACAAAAAATAACCGTTGCTTGTATCCCCACAAGCGACAAGCATAAAAATATGACAAAAATATTAGCTATTGAGTCAAGTTGTGATGAAACTTCGGCTTCTGTAATTATAGATGGACAAGTAAAAAGTAATTTGATTGCTACACAAGCGATTCATCGTGCTTATGGTGGTGTTGTGCCAGAACTGGCATCACGAGCGCATCAACAAAATATAGTTCCTGTTGTGATGGAAGCGCTAAAAGAAGCCCAAATTACAACAAAAGAATTAAATGCCATTGCGTTTACTCGGGGACCGGGACTTTTGGGTGCGCTGATTGTGGGAACAGCTTTTGCAAAATCGTTGGCGTTGAGTTTGGAAATTCCATTGATTGAAGTCAATCACATGCAGGCACATGTTTTGGCTCATTTTATTGATGAACCCAAACCCAAATTTCCGTTTTTATGTCTGACTGTTTCGGGTGGACATACGCAGATTGTTTTGGTAAAGGATTATTTAGAAATGGAAGTTATTGGTACTACACAAGATGATGCCGTTGGAGAGGCATTTGATAAAACGGCTAAAATGTTAAGTTTGCCTTATCCCGGTGGAGTAGAAATTGATAAATTAGCACAAAAAGGAACAGTCAAAGATTACGGTTTGCCAAAGGTAGATTTACCAAACCTTGATTTTTCATTTTCTGGACTCAAAACGGCAATTCTGTATTTTATCAAAAAACAAGAACAAAAAAATCCGAATTTCATAAAAGAAAATATAACTGATATTTGTGCGACTATTCAACACACACTTATCGAAACGCTTTTGAGAAAAATTATTCAAGCTGCCGAACAGCAAAATATTAATCAAATTGCGATTGCTGGAGGTGTTTCTGCCAATTCAGAGCTTAGAAAAAGAATGACAGAATTAGGGCAAGAAAAAAACTGGGATATTTTTATTCCAAAAATGGAATATTGTACTGATAATGCTGCCATGATTGCGATGGCTGCTCATTATAAGTTTTTGAAAAAAGATTTTAGTAGTCAAACGGTTGCGCCACTTTCAAGAATGAGCTTTTAATTTGTAGCTTACTCTTTAGCGTGAGAAAAATGTACTATACGCTTTAGCGTGTGAAAAATAAAAAAATGCTTTCAACAAAAAATAATTTTACCTCACAACAAGAATCCATCATCGAATCAGAAGGCGATTTGAAGGTCGAAGCTGTTGCTGGTTCTGGAAAAACGACAACTCTTTTGGAATATGCCAAAAAACGAGAAGGCGAAGGTTTTATGTTGTATTTAGCTTTTAATAGAGCCATAAAAGAAGAGATTTTAAGAAAGTTACGATTAAATAATCAAAATGATATTCCTACACTTTGGGTAGAAACGGCTCATTCATTGGCGTATAGAAGTCTTTTTAAGAAAAAACAATCGCCTTTGATTTTAGATTTATCACTTTCTTCTATCAAAAATTATTTTCATTTATCAGATAAAGATGCCACAAATAGCTATCTTTTGGCTCGTCATACCAAAAACTTTTTTGATACTTTTTGTCAGAGTACACACAAAACTATTTCAGCATTTGATTATACCGAAAAGCTCACACCACGAAAAGGACTTTCATTCGCTCAAAATAATTATGCTCAAATAGAAAAACAAGTAAAATGGCTTTTTGATAAAATGAGTAATACCAAAATTCCGATTACACACGATTTTTATCTCAAAAAATACCAACTTTCAAATCCTAAATTATCTTTTGATTGGATTTTGTTCGATGAAGGTCAAGATGCTTCGCCTGTTATGTTGGATGTTTTTATGAATCAAGAAGCTACAAAATTGATTGTAGGCGACGAACATCAACAGATTTATGCGTGGAGAAGTGCTATTAATTCGCTTTCAAATACAGATTTTCCAAAATTAAATCTTCAAAAAAGTTTTCGTTGTCCTGCTGCTGTAACTGATTATGCAAAAGAAGTTGTAGCTTGGAAAAAACATATCTTTCCAAATTTTTCAGAAAATGATTTTGAAATGATACCTCGCTCTGTTTTTCAAAGTAAAGAAGGAAGTCAAGAAGAAAATAATCATAAAAAAACGCATGCTGTCATTGCTAGAACGCATCTAGGACTTATTCAGACTGCAATAGAATGGCTTTTTGAATCCAAAAAAGTAAGTTCGGTAGCCTTTGAAGGAAATTTTGAACAGTATCTTCAATTAGATGATGGTTCTTCGATTGCTCAATTAGTTAATCTGAATACGAAAGCAAATCGAAAAAAAGCCTTTTGGCACGATTGGAAACAAATCGAAGAAATAGCAGCAGCTTCCCAAGACCGTTCGCTCAAAAGATTGGTAGAACTTGTTAAAAAATATGGAAACGAACTTCCAAGCCTTTTAGACCGACTCCAAAACCGAATTACAGAACCTCATAAGGCTGATATTACCTTCACGACGGCACACAAAGGAAAGGGTTTAGAATGGGATACCGTTTATCTTCAAAATGATTTTGTGAGTGAAAAACAGATTTTGAAAGCCGTCCAAACCAAAACAGGAAAACCCATTTCGGAGGCAAGACAACAAGCCATTAATGAAGAAATAAATATACTTTATGTGGCTCTTACACGAGCTAGAGAAGAAGTTAGGAAGATTTGAATTAATGGAATTAAGTAACAACCCAAAATAAACAATACATATAACTGATTAGCGAGTGATTTATATGATTTGGCTTCGCCGAGTTATCGGTTTTAAGATAGAATACAAGATAAATACAACTACTCAATATTATTTTTTATGCTAATTTTATTTGTATTATCCTGTATTTATCATATAGATCATAAAAATCATTTACCAATCAGTTCAAGTCATTTTTATTTTGTCTAACTACTTAAATTGTTTTTTAAAGTAAAATTTAATAGCTTTCTAAAAGCAAAATCACTACTCACTTTTTACTTCTATCTACTATGAAATTATTATTTTCTGTTGGTCTGTTTGTTTTAATTTTTCAAACTTCTTTTGCTCAAAAGTATGAGTACAATATTCTAGGAGAGCATTTTAGTGATACAGCTTATACAAACAATCCTGTGAGAGTTACTAAGGTAAATCCCATCATTGTTACAGAGCGAAAAGCTATTTTCGAACAGCCAAAAGAGAGTATCTATATTTATCATCAAGTAGGAGAAAATGAAAATATCGAATATATTTTGAATCTGTATCAACTCTGTGCGCCTTGTTTTGCCAAATGGAATAGTTTTGATTATCCCAATTTTTATGACTTCAAAAAGCAGAAGTTATATGAAGGAGAATATTTAAAAGTAGCTTTGCAGAAAAATTATGCAAATGGCACAGCAGCAGAATTTGAAACAAGGACATTATACCAAAATTTTTCAAACAGAACTTATGTCTATGATATTGTCAATCAATATGGAATAAGTGTTTATGACCTACGTTCGTGGAATAATTTAGATGAATATGCTTATTATGTAGAAGAAAATAGTAGGCTTATGGTTGGAAAAATAGAGTATAAATATGTGTGTCCTTGTCTTGAATAACTAATATAAATTCTTGTAAAAACAAAAAATCCCTTTTTTCAAAAAATGAAAAGGGATTTTCTTTGTTTTTTAAAAAAAGTATAACTGAACAGTTAAAAAATAAGGAATTGCTAAAAATTGATTGCTTTCGTTATAAAATACAATCTCAATTCGCTTACTGCTCGTTATTGACTTTCTGTTTTGGTTCTGAAAAAATAAAGTTACTGTTAAAAATTTTTGCTTGTCAGAATTTCCTTCTAAAATCCAAACACACAAATCAGTTACTTTGAGAACCTATTTTGCTACTTATTTGCTTTATATATTTCAATAGGCTTGCCAATGCCAAGAAATAGGTAGAAACAATTTATAATAATAAAAAATCGTTGTTTAAAGCTCATATAAGCCTATTATAACTTTTTGATAGAATTTTGTGAGGTCTTTATTTTTTCATAGTGGAAAGGTTGTTTTTTCAAAACAAAAAAATAACCCTAATCTGTCAAGACTAAGGTTATTCTATTTTGAGTTTGATTTTACTAAAAATTAAATTCTAATCCGTCAAAATTTCATCCTCATCTTGTCGCATTACCTGTACGACTCCATCAAGCTCTTTGAGTTCTATAATGAGTTTTTGTACCTGTTCTGTATTCAAGACACGCAAACGAACCTTTCCTTCAAAGACTGTTTCATTATTGATGTCAAAGCTAATTCCACAAATATTGACTTTATTTTGATTTGAAATAATACGAGTAACATCATTTACTAATCCCATTCTATCAGCTCCAATAATGGTAAGCAAAACTTCAAAAGTTTGTGTTTTTTGGCTTGACCAATTTACAGAAATAATTCTATCTCCATACGAAGCCATAATCGCAACAGCATTCGGACAGTCAGTTCTATGAATACGAATGCCTCGTCCACTTGTAGTCAATCCAAAAATATCATCTCCCGGAATTGGGTGGCAACATTGCGACAAATGAAACTCAATCGTTGAGTCTCCTCCAATCAAAAGAATATCATCTTTTTTCTTCTTCTTATAGCCTTTTTCTTTGTCCTTTTTAGGTTTTAGTAATGAGGCTTTGTATTCTTCGTCTTCTTCTCTAAATTTTTTAATTTGTGTATGCTCAATTTTTCCTTTGCCGACAGCATAATAAAAATCAGAAGCATATTTATAACTAAAATAATCTAAAAGTTGATTGACGGTTTCATCATTAAACTCAAGTTTGAGTTGTTTTAATTTTCTTTTTACAATATCTTTTCCGTCTTCAATGATAATTTTTTGGTCTTTTTTGAGAGCCTGACGAATACATTGTTTTGATTTTGAAGTACGAACATAAGAGAGCCAATCTTCATTTACTTTTGTTTTCGAAGAAACCAAAATTTCTATTTGGTCGCCATTTTGAAGTTCGTAATTGAGAGGAACAAGTTTGTGATTTACTTTTCCACCCATACAACGCTCGCCAATTTCGGAATGTACATCAAAGGCAAAATCCAAAATAGTAGAATGTTGAGGCAAAACTTTCAAATCTCCTTTTGGTGTAAAGACATAAATCTCATCACTAAAAAAATTATTCTGAAATTCATCAATAAATTCTAAAGCTGAAAGGTCTTTGTTTTCGATACTCTCACGCACTCTAGCAATCCAACCTTCAATACTAGATTCACTTTTGTCTGTTCCTCCTTTGTATTTCCAATGGGCTGCGTATCCTTTTTCGGCTATTTCATCCATTCTATGCGTTCGAATCTGAACTTCTACCCACTGTCCTTTTTTGCTCATAACTGTTGTATGAAGGGACTCGTAACCTGTAGTTTTGGGTGCGCTAATCCAATCTCTCAAACGCTGTGGACTAGGCTGATAAAAATCAGTTACGACAGAATAGGTACGCCAGCAAGCCGATTTTTCATCTTCTCCAACTCCTGTATTCAAGATAATTCGGATAGCAAACAAATCATAGACTTTATCAAATGGAATTTGCTGTTTGACCATTTTTTTATGGATAGAAGAAATGGATTTCATTCGACTTTTAATTTCAAAATCTAGTCCTTGTCGTGCCAGTTCTTCTTCAATCGGCCTTTTGAATTCATTGATAAAACGAGTACGTGAAGCCTTCGTTCTTTTGATATGCTCAACAATTTCATTGTATGCTTTTTTGTTGGAATACTTTAATGATAAATCGTCGAGTTCGGAACGAATATTATACAATCCCAAACGGTGGGCAAGAGGGGCATAAATGTACTGCGTTTCTGCTTTTATTTTGAGTTGTTTTGCGATGGGCATACTTTCAAGAGTACGCATATTGTGCAAACGGTCAGCAATTTTGATAAGAACAACACGAATATCTTCCGAAATGGTCAAAAGAACTTTTCTAAATGTTTCGGCTTGTTGAGATTTTTCTTGCCCAAACATATCACTAGGAACTTTTGTAAGTCCGTCAATGATTTTGGACACACGACTTCCAAATTCTTTTTCTAATCTTGAAAGAGGAATATCTGAATCCTCAACTACATCGTGCAAAAGCGCACAAATAATTGAAGTCGTTCCTAAACCCATTTCTTCGACTACAATTCGTGCAACTTCAATAGGATGAAAAATATAAGGTTCACCTGACTTTCTACGAACATTTCCATGTGCTTCGGTAGCTATCTGAAATGCTTTTTTTATTTTTTGAGCATCATCTCCTTGCATATAAGGGCGTGCTAGTCGCATCAAATGACGATAACGTTGTAAAATTTCAGCTTTCTCTTTTGTATCTCTTTCTTGTTCTCTTTTTTGTTTTTCTGTAAGTTCTTGTTGTTTTGTTTCTGCTAGTTTATTGGGAATTTCTACTCCCTTTTCTGGTATAGACATATCTTTTCAATAAAATAAAATTAGTTTCTTATAGGAATAATTAGTTTGTGTGTTTTATTTTTTGTTTTCTTGATGTTTTTTATTTACTTAATCTGAACGCAACTAAATTAAGCATCTAAACTAATTTACTCATTTTATTTCATATATTCTAACTCTTTCGAAAAAATATATAGCATCGGTAATGAATTTGAGTAAAAATACCTATCGTAGTAGAAGCAAATTATTTATGAATCAACAAATTGGTTTAAAAAACTGTTAGAATTATCAAAAAGAAGTAATTAGTATTTTTTATAATTTTATAAAGGTAAAATTAAACTATAACAATTTTTCAATAAAAAATCTAGTCTTAAAGATAAAATTTTTGCACTTTTGTAGAGTTAAAGTCCATAGTTTTTAGTTATAGAATTAAAGGGTCTTGTTTATCTTATCAAAAAATCAAAAAATAATATAATTCATGCGTATTTTCGTTCAAAATAATTATTTAGAATTTGTCAATGAGTATCCTGAAGTAACAGGAGGTCGTATTCTACAAACTGAAAACATAAAAGACGGGTATAAACTTTATCTTTCTCTCAAAACGAGAACTGATTTTACGAGAGCATATATCAAGACTGATAACATAGAAAAATCCTTCGAAGAGTTTGCTCAAAAATTTAAAATTAGAGAGGCTGCTGGGGGGGTGGTCATGCGTGATACTTTACAGCTTTGGATTTTTAGAAATGGAAAATGGGATTTGCCAAAAGGGCATTTGGAAGAAAATGAAACCAATGCCGAAGCTGCCGTAAGAGAAGTAGAGGAGGAATGTGGTGTAAAAGCAGAAATAACAAAAGAGCTTCCCACCACCTACCATATTTATACGTATGAGGGAAAAGAAATCATCAAAAAAACCTACTGGTTTGAGATGAGTACAGAAGACGAAAGTACGCCTCAACCACAAATAGAAGAGGGAATCGAAAAAGTAACTTGGCTCAAAGAAATTGAAATTCCTTATATTTTGAATAACACATGGGCTTCGATAGAATATTTACTTTCTCAAATTATTGAGTTTTGATGTGTTCCGTTTTAAGGTTTGGTACTTGTTTACGTAAATTTACGTAAAAGCAAAATCCCTATTCTGTCAAACAAACAAAATAGGGATTTTTCTATGTAAAAAAGAATAAATAATTACTCTCCTTTGTGTGCAGCTTTTTCAGCTTTTGCTTCTGCTTCTTTCTCTTTTTTAGTAACACGTTTACGACGAGTAGTACGTTTTTTCTCTACTACCTCAACAGCTTCCACATCAGCGAAAACACGTCCACAGTGTTCACAAACTACTAATTTTTTCTTTTCTTTGATATCAACTTGACGTTGTGGAGGAACGATATTGAAACAACCACCACACGCATTACGCTTTACATTCACAACAGCAAGACCATTACGAGCATTTTCACGAATACGTTCATAAGATAAGTATAAAGTATCGGCAATATTTTTCATGCGTTTTTCACGCTCTTTTATCAATTTTGCTTCTTCTTCTTCGCTTTCCTTAACGATACCTTCCAGCTCGTTTTTCTTATTTTCCAAATCTTTTTTGCGCTCCTCTAAAGTAGCAGTTGTGTCTTCGATTTGTTTTTGTTTGCGTTCGATTTTGTACTGCGTATCTCTTACAGCTTTTTCAGCAAGGCGAATATCAAGTTGTTGGTTTTCTATTTCACGAGCAATGGCTTGGAATTCACGGTCATTGCGAACGTCCATTTGTTGCTCTTCGTATTTTACGATTAATTTTTTATGTTCTTTAATAGAATTATCTTGAGTTGCTTCAAGATCATCTAGCGATTTTTTTTCAGTTTCAAATTTTGCAATTCGTGTATGATACCCTTCTATTTCGTCCTCCAAATCTTGGACTTCTTCGGGCAAATCGCCTTTTATTTTACGTAATTCGTCTAATTTAGAATCAACTTCTTGAAGTTTTACAAGGGCGTCTATTCGTTTGGCTACTGGAGTAGGTTGTTCCATAAAATCGGTTTGGGACTCAGGTGGTTTGTAGAATGAGTTTTGGAATGTCTGTTTTAAATGAATTAAATAATTCGTAATTACATAACTATTTCTAAATCAATTTAAAAGCAAAGACAATGATTGGCAAAGGTAGTGTTTTTTGTTTAATAAATAAAATTTGTAAATGTCTGTTTACTTTACTTTTTTAATGGAACACAGATTTTACAGATAGAACGGATTAAAATGCAACTATAATTTATTTTGGCTCTTATCTAATATTGGACTGATAATAAATAAGTATCGTGCTTACCAAATTTTATTCTGTAAAAGTCTTGTTTTTTCCATAGCGCAGGGTTTGCAAACCCTGCGCTATGGAAAAAACGAAATAATATTTTGTTAAGAGATGAATTGATCAAGTTTTATTGCTATCAGTCTAAAATCTATTAAGAGCCTTTATTTTTATAAAAAATAGTAATTTGTATTCATCTGTATTCTCAAATCCTACTGTGTACCCTACTATTTTTATTAAACACAGAGTTACAGAGAACACAGAGAATGAACTGTAAAGTCAGCGAAGCTAAAATACATTTTTTTAAGAATAAATCACCTTGAAATTAAATTATTCAAATAATATTTTGTATTATCTGTATTTTTAAATCCTGTTTATCCTACAACCGAAGCTCGGCGAAGCCAAATCCTTAACCAATCATACACTACAAAAAATAGTAGGGTACAGTACTCAAATCCTATTCATCCTACAAATCACTCGCTAATCATTTATGGTCTTTCAGAATTTATTTCGGAATTTCGCCTTCTTTTTTAATGGCATTCAAAACTAATTTATCCATAAAAGAAGGAAATAATTTGTTCAGAAAAACAGTCAATTTTCCTTGTGTAGTCAAGATTAGAATATTTTTTCGTTTTTTGGTGGCTTTCAAAATATAGTTAGCGCATTCTTTGGAAGTCATCATTTTTCCTTCATCTTTTGGAGAATCTCCTTGCGCTCTTCCGTCCTGTAAAAGTGCCGTATTTCTGATATTTGAAGACGTATATCCCGGACAGGCAATCAAAACATGGACATTTTCTTCAATCATTTCTGTTCGAAGAGCCTCCAAAAAACCTTGCATCGCAAATTTAGAAGCCGAATACCCCGTACGAGCTGGCAGCCCCCTAAAACCTGCAATGGAAGAAACACCAACCACAGAACCTTTTGTTTTGATAATATGAGGAATACAGTATTTGGTCGCATAAACAGTTCCCCAAAAATTAATATCCATCAGACTTTTCAAAACAGACAAATCCAAATCTTTGAACAACGCACGCATCGAAATACCTGCATTATTTACCAAAATATCTATCTTTCCAAATCTTTCAATCGTCTTTTCTGCTAGTGTTTTATTGTCTTTTTCCTTGCTGACATCTAACTGTAAAGGCAAAACTTCTATATTCTGATTTTCTAAAAATAATTGTGCTGCTTTTAGTTTTTCGGCATTTCTGCCTGTAATGACTACTTTTGCGCCTTCATTTCCAAAGGCTTCTGCACATGCTCTACCAATTCCAGAAGTTCCTCCTGTAATTATGACAACTTTATCTTTGATTGATTTATTCATGCTTGCTAGTTTATGTCTATTTCTGACACTTGGAAAGTATCAGCTACTTTTTATGCAAAATTAGGTAAAATTTATGTATTCATTTTGCAGCCATTTTTTACAAAAAGTTCCTTCAAAAAGCATTAAATCACTTAACAGCGTTAATTAGATAAGAACAGAGTTGAGTAGTATTTGTGATTACATTCCTCCATTTTTTGAGTTGTAAAATAGCTTATCAATTTTCAAAATGGCTCTTATCTAATATTGGACTGATAATAAATAAGTTTCGTGCTTACCAAATTTTATTCTGTAAAAGTCTTGTTTTTTCCATAGCGCAGGGTTTGCAAACCCTGCGCTATGGAAAAAATGAACTAATATTTTGCTAAGAAATGAATTAATCAAGTTTTATTGCTATCAGTCCAAAATCTATTAAGAGCCGAAAATATAAACAAATTTTTGAAATAGCGTGGTAAGTAGTTGATAATCAATTATTTGTATTTATTTACCATTCATAATTTACCATTCCCTATCATATCTTTGTTACTATTGCATTCTAAAACCCATTCGGCGTTTTCCTGTCAAATCTTCATAATTAAAATTGACTTTTTCTAAATCAATTTTTTCTAAAGTTTGCATGACTTTTTCTGTTCTTTCGGTTTCTGAAAGTGATGCCATACGCAAATGTTGTTGTCGGACGGCTTCTCCAGCAATGGTTCGAATGGTTCGTGCATTTCCAAAATATTTATCTCGCTGTGCGTGCAGTACTGCAATTTGATGGTTTAGATATTCTTTTGTTTTGGCTGTCAAAACTAATTTTTCTTTCTCAAAATACCCTTCAGCAACTTCTAAAAGCTCTTCTGTTGTCAAATCTTTGAAAATAATTGTTCTATCAAAACGAGATTTCAATCCGGGATTCATTTCTACAAATTGTTCCATATTTTGAGTATAACCTGCTGCAATGACAATAAATTCGCCTCGTTTGTCTTCCATTTGTTTCAAGATAGTTTCTAAGGCTTCTTTTCCAAAATCATTTTGCGTTTTCGAATCCGAAGTAAGCGAATAGGCTTCGTCAATAAACAAAATTCCACCAATAGCACTATTTATTTTTTCCTGCGTTTTGATAGCTGTTTGTCCTACAAAACCAGCCACCAAACTCTGACGGTCGCATTCTATCAAATGCCCACGTTCCAAAATTCCTAAGGCTCTATAAATCGTCGCTAAAATACGAGCAACGGTAGTTTTTCCAGTCCCCGGATTTCCTTTGAAAACCATGTGCAGCGAAAATTGATTCAAAACATTACGCCCCGTTTGTTGATAAAAACGAACCAAAGCAATAAGTTCATTAATGCGTTTTTTGACTTCTGAAAGTCCGACTAAGGCATGAAGTTCTGCCATCGAACGTTGCAATTCTTCTTCATCAATCGAAAGAATAAGAGGAGTAATTGTTTTTCCTGCTGTAAGATGCGCCACATCGGCTACATGAACGGTTGAAAGTTCGGTTTTTGAGAGTTCTTTAGGGTTTTTGGTTTTCATGATACGAACTCCCAAATTCATTTTTGCTTCTCTAATTGTTGTTTTGATAAAGCGAGCATTTCCAAAAGTAGTATCTCTTTTACGATATTCTTCTGTAATTTTTTTATTGAGAATATGCAGAGCTTCAGGTGTAAACTGCAAATCACTTTCTTTTTCAGTCAGTTTAGCAATTTCTAAAAGCTCATGAGGTGTATAATCTGGAAATTCAAACTGAACGGGAAAACGAGATTTTAATCCTGGATTTGATTCTAAAAGTATTTCCATCGGCTGCGTATAACCTGCCAAAATGATAGCAATATCGCCCTTTCCATCCGAAATTTCTTTTACCAGAATTTCAATTACTTCTTGTCCATAATCTTTGCTATCTTCTCCAGCACGAACAAGTGAATAGGCTTCATCAATAAATAAAACGCCTCCTCTAGCTCTATCGATTATATCTTTTACTTTTGGGGCAGTTTGTCCGATATATTGTCCAATAAGTTCGGCTCTTCCTACTTCGTGTAATTCTCCTGTCGAAAGTAATCCTAAATGATGATAAATTTTTCCCATCATTTGAGCAATCGTAGTTTTTCCAGTACCAGGGTTTCCTTTAAAAACTAAATGTAAATTAAGGTATTTGTCTTCTTTAAGCCCTTTTTCTTGTCTGATTTGCGTAAATTGAAGGTAAGAAGTATACTCATGGATTCGGTTTTTGAGGTCTTTCAATCCAATTAAATTATTCAATCTTTCTACTACTTGCTGGTAGGTTTCCTCTTCGTCTTCCTCGTTTTCTTTTGCAGGATTTGAATAGGCTCTTCCTGTCAAAAATGAGGATGGAGGATAAATGACTGTGTTTCCATTTACAAATTTTTTGCCCACTTCAAACGGCACAATCGCAATAAGCCTATCCATAAAGATAACCTCTAGCGTATAATGTCCACGTATCCACGAACCTTTTACATCTGAGCCATACCCCGAAATTATTTCTACAAAATCTTCATCTTGTTCTATTTTCTTTATCTCAATAGTTTGTCCTTTGAGTTGGCGAGTTTCATTGTAGATATTAAAAGTCAGTTCACAATAAAAATCATCTTCTTGAAGGTTTTCAAAATTGAACTCTACCCAAATATATCTCGTTTCGGCTGCCGAAAATTGTTTGTGATACACTCTATTTTCTTCCTCTACTCCGTCTTGTGTTCCTTCATAGAGTTTGATGGTTTGCATCTCAAAATAGGGATTGTTTTGAGAGTTTACGGGCCCGCCACTTTCTATATAAAAATGTTTTGTTCCAAAAATTTCGCCATCGATATAGGCTTCCCAAACATAATCTCCTCGTGTCCAAAATGTTCCTACTTCATCATTTCCCCAACCTTCTCTAATATTTACAGTATTATTTTGAGGCAAAATAACTTGACTTACATTTATTTCACAGATTACTTCTCGTTCTTTTCGGCTGCTCAATCGATAGCATTTTAATAAAATGGCAGCTTCCCATTCTTCTACATCAAATAATTTATTGTAAAAAGAAAGTTCTACATACAAATAACTCGTTTCGATACTTTCAAAAACGGTTCTGTATTTTCGCATTCCATTAGCGAGCCATTCAGGAGAAGAATAGATTTTTAAGTCTTTGAATTTATATAGTTTTTCTTCACTTTTTTTGTTGCGAAACATCATTTGAAAATGTAGGGTAAAATATGGAAAAATACGTAGGGAATCTTGAATAGGTAATTTTAGACAGGTTTATCAAAACGATCTTTTAGATAAAATAGTTTTTGTTTTGTCGTAAAATAGCATTTGAAGAATTAAAATACGAAAAATCTAATTAAGAACAATTAAAAGAAGCAATAATTAGTATGTTCCTACAAAATAAAATTGTTTATTCAGCCTCTCAGAATTGATTTTTAGAAACTTTCATTTTTTTTGAAAGTTTTGAAACTTCTATTCCTTATCTTCGTTTGGATAACTATAAAAAGCTACCAATTTTATTTCAAAACAGACTTCAACTATGACTTCCCCTTACAAAAAACCTTTGTTGCGTATTGATTTAGCCATTCAAATTACTTTTTTGGTAATTCTTTTTGGTGGTTATGGATTATCGTTTTTAGCTTCTCAAACTACTTTTTTACAAGAGTTTGCTTTTTCTTTTCTTCTTCCTATTTTGGCTTTGGGTATTTTGGGATTAATAAATCCTGTAATGAATATTTGTCATTTGATTTTGGGAGATTATTCAGACGAAATTCATAAACTTCGTAAAAATTATACGTTTGCTATTTTGGGTTATGTAGCTGTTGGTATAGTCGGTTTTCTGTTGCTGCAAACAAATACATTTTCATTTTTCAATAATTTGGGTGTTGTGTATATCTATGGAATTAGTCATTTTTTTGCTATCGGCTATATTTATATTACAATTCTAGAAAACAAAACACAGAAGATAGTTGAGAGAAGGTTGTATTATTAAATTATGCACTTATGAATTTTAATTATAAAAGAAAGATATTATCTATTGATGTAATTATTCAAAAGTTACTTTTATACTGGATTGGATTTTCCATTTTATCCTTACTGCTCGTTCTGCTCCTGAATTATTCTTCCTTGTTTGTTGATTCTAAAATAGAAACGATTGCTATTGTTCCTTTTTGGTCTATAGTTTTGCTGTTTCTTTTTTTACCTATTTTGGGAGTTTTTAATTTGATAGCTAATTTTTTCCACTACAAAATGCTAGTTTAGGAAAAGGCTTGCCTTTTCCCTACTAAAACGACATTTTGAGGTGCACCCAAAAATTTAGAGTCTTACGATAAAATTTCTATTTTATTTTAATCAAAAAACTTTTTTCATAGCCGTTAGATTTGTTATATTGTGATTGATAGTTTTTTAAGCTATCATTTAGATAAAAATAATTAAAATAACGTATAAATGGCAAAAATGAACAAAAAAAGTCGTGAATTTCTCTTCAATTATCTCAATAATTCTTCCCCAACAGGCTACGAACAAAGTGGTCAGCAAATTTGGTTAGATTATATCAAACCTTATACAGATTCTTATTTTACAGATACGTATGGAACGGCTGTGGCTGTACTTAATCCAAAAGCAAAATATAAAGTAGTCATCGAAGCACATGCCGATGAGATTGCTTGGACAGTACATTATATTACCGATGAAGGCTATATTTATGTGAATCGAAATGGTGGTTCTGATGCTGTCATTGCGCCTTCGAAGCGAGTAAATATTTATACCGACAAAGGCATTGTAAAAGGTGTTTTTGGTTGGCCTGCTATTCATGTACGTGAACGTGGCAAATCTGATACTCTTCCAGAAATTGATAATATTTTCTTAGATGTAGGAGCAAGTAGCAAAAAAGAAGTCGAAGAGCTAGGAATTCATGTCGGTTGTGTAGCTACTTTTGAAGATGAGCTAATGGAGTTGAATGATAAATTTTGGACAGGAAGAGCTTTAGATAATCGTATCGGTGGTTTTATGATTGCAGAAGTGGCACGCAAAATTCATAAAAATAAAGACAAATTAGATTTTGGTCTCTATATCGTAAATGCCGTTCAAGAAGAAGTTGGGTTGAATGGTGCGACGATGATTTCTCGTACTATTGAGGCAGATGTAGCCATTGTTACTGATGTTTGTCATGATACAGCTTCTCCGATGTACAGCAAAACCAAACAAGGAGATACTCGTTGTGGTCGTGGTGCAGTTCTGACTTATGCGCCTGCTGTTCAGAACAATCTTTTGAAGCACATTATTAAAGCTGCCGAAAAAAATGAAATTCCATTTCAGCGTTTGGCTTCTAGCCGTGTAACAGGAACAGATACAGATGCGTTTGCTTATTCTGGAAAAGGAACAGCTTCTGCGCTAATTTCTATTCCATTGAAATACATGCATACAACAGTAGAAACAGCTTCTAAAGAAGATGTAGAAAATGTAATCGAGCTGATTTATCAAAGTGTAATTAGCCTAAAAGCAGAAACAGATTTTAGATATATAAAGTAAACAAAAAATGATATAAATATTCCATAATCTTTTAAAATCCTTAATTGTACTATTGGTGTAGCATTCAATAAGATAATTTCCACTAAAAGTCTTTACTAACTTGATATAGTAAAGACTTTTTTTGTGGCTAAAAAGTAACACACAACACTCAATAAATCAAGATGTTACAATTTAAAACTCATTAAATTACTATTTTAAAATTTCCTAGATACTAAGTTTTGTACAATGATTTTAAGTACAATGCAACTAAAAAGGCTCTTTAATGGCTCTTTAATAAAAGCTCTTTTCTAAAAACGATTATAAAAGTGCAATCATTCAAAGAATCTCATGTGCTTTATTTTAACATCTATGAGCCAAACAAGCTACAAACGTAAAGAATAATTATACTATTCCGTTATTTATAGGATTTTATTGAAAAAAAGGTACGAAAAAAGCCTTTGAAATAGAACTAAAAAAAGTTAGTAAATAAAGTTAATTGCTTTGTAGCATTTTAAATTTTTACCTTTGTACCTCAAAAAAAATAACCCTCCGACTATTATTTAAAAAAATAATTTTATTATTCATTTAATTTCTTAAAACTATGAAATTTAAGCATTTAATTTTTGCACTCCTCACAGCAGCAAGTGCAAGTTCGTTTACAGGTTGTAATGAAAGTACGCCTAACCCAAAACCAGAAGTAGATTGTGTTACTTGTGAAGATGAACACATAGTCAGTGAAATCATAGACTATGAAGGAGTCATTGTTTCTGTTCCTAAACAAAGATTACTTGGACAAGATACTGTTTCACGTGCTATTAGCATAAGTAAAGGAGACCCATTTACTTTTTCAAAAGATAGTGTTTTAGTTCCTTGTCCAAATTTAAGTGAGGAGTTTCAAACTTTAGGAGAAAAAGTAATCATTTCTGGTTATATAAAAAGTTGTGATAGACTTCTCACCCATCCAAATGTACATACTATATATGCTAGAAAATTTGATTTAAAAAATATTAAAAAACGCTAAAATTATTACTTAAATATGAAAATAACTCTACAAAAATAACCTTCCGACTATTATTTTATTTAAAAATCAATTTTTATTATTCATTTAATTTCTTAAAACTATGAAATTTAAGCATTTAATTTTTGCACTCCTCACAGTAGCAAGTGCAAGTTCGTTTACAGGCTGTAATGAAAGTACGCCTGACCCAAAGACTCCAGAAACTCCTTGTGTTACTTGTGAAGATGAACACATAGTCAGTGAAATCATAGACTATGAAGGCGTAATAATGCCTATATTCCATAGAGACATAGACGGTCAGAGCTATATAGCCTCTTATGGAATTAGCATAAAAAAAGAAGAACACTTTACTTTTTCTCAAGACAGTTTTCTCATTCCTTGTCCCACTTTACCAATAGAGTTTCAAAACTCTAATCAAAAAGTCATCATATCTGGTAATTTAAAAAGCTGTGATAGACTACTTACACATCCCGAAGTGCATGTCCTTTATGGGAGAAAATTTGATTTAATTTCTATAAAAAAACACTAATATCTTATTCTTAACTTAAAAAAATAATGAAAATATATTTGATTCCGATACTCTTAGTGGTACTAATGAGTGTTTCTTTTGTATCTTTCGCTCAACGTTCGTGTGGAGTTGAGTACCATTTAGAAAAGCTAGAAAAGTCTGATCCAAATGAGTACAAACGTATAGTAGATTTAGAAGAATTTGTAAGAAATAATACTTCCTGACAACTACGGACTTTCTCCTTTTATTTGTTTCATAAATTCATCAATTTGTTGTTGAGTAATATTTTCTTTTTCCATCCATTCTACAATTTCTTGATGATGCGCAAGCTTTTCAAGCC
>Ga0100402_1002456_pt1 | contig 20851 bp, 17 predicted proteins | sample CryGeyme20150102_FD_80419 | JGI IMG/M metagenome (GOLD analysis project Ga0100402, IMG submission 80419) | Groundwater microbial communities from Crystal Geyser aquifers in Utah, USA - Crystal Geyser metaG 2015-0102 | ecosystem: Environmental > Aquatic > Deep subsurface > Groundwater | place...
CGTGCTGCTTAAATTTTTTCAAAATAACCAGGTTGCTATGTTTTGTGTCAATTCGTGTGGAAAAAAATATCCTGCCATTTATTTAACGGATTTTTGTCCAAAGTCCAATTAGATTGGATCTGCAAATATATAACACCAAAAAATCTTAAGATGCTCGATATTGGCTGCGGCGGTGGTATTTTATCCGAAGGTTTGGCGCACCTGGGTGCGCATGTGACGGGGCTCGATGTTGAAGAGCATGCACTTAAAACAGCGCGGGCGCATGCCGAACAATCAAATTTATCGATTAATTATGTGTGTGAGCCGGTCGAATCATTTGTTGAGTCTTATCATGAGGGGCCGTTTGATGCGATTACGTGCCTTGAAATGCTTGAGCATGTTGAAGATCCTCAGAGGGTGATTCATTCAGCTGTGGCTTTACTGAAGCCTGGCGGTTTTTTGTTTTTATCGACAGTGAATCGTACAGCCAAAGCCTATGCAACCGTTATTTTAGGTGCTGAATATATTTTGTCGCTTTTGCCTCGGCAAACCCATAGTTTTGAGCGTTTTATTCGTCCGAGTGAGTTAGCCTCGGGTGTACGTCAAGCCGGTCTTGACGTGCTCGGTGTAACCGGGCTTGATTATCATCCGTTTACCCGAAAAGCGGTGCTTCAAGAAGATTGTGTGGACGTTAACTATCTGTTGGTTGCAGAGAAGCCTGCTTAGTCGCGGTTGATGAGGCTGCTGATGATGATTTTTTTCGCGGGGAAAGGTATTGGCGCTCGTAGCGTTGTTGTGCATATTGAGCTTGCTCCGGGGTGACAAGCTCAACTTCATGGCCAAAAAGGTCGATACGTGCGGCGCCCACTCTTTGGCAACTGAGGTAAGCCGGGGAGGTGCAATAGTAGGAGAGTGCTTCACGAAGGGCTTTTTTACTGAACCATGGATCTTCTACGCGGTTATAGAAATCATTGATTTCTTCAAAAATTCCAATCCGCAGGGGTTGAATCGAGCGGGTTTGTTTAAAAAAAGCAGAAGAAAAATGTTCTATTAGCCAATCAATAATCATGAGTTTATCTTTTCTTTCCATTTTTTTTGATTTATTGACAGTGATTGTATTCATATATTATGTGTCCTTACATGCATATAAAAATCATCATGATTTTATCTGTAAATTAACATAATTTTTTTTGATATTCGACTGCTCGAGATATTCTTTTTTCAAAAAAATTTTACAAAAAATATTTCAGCAGTCGAAACAGGAGGTGTGCGGCTTATATGTAGTGAGATGTGGTCAGGTATTTTTTGTCGGGATAGTAAGCAAAAATAACCGAACCGTCTTTAATGGTATTGATCAGCGGTTTTGCAAGACTTGCAGCAATGGCAGGACATCCCCAGCTTCGACCTGCATGACCCACGCTTTTGATGTAGCCTGGTTCAACATAAGGTGCACCATGAACCACCACACGACGTTCGTAAGCATGATCGTTGAAGCCTTTTTCGAGGCCCTGCAAATTGAGTGAGTAACCGTGAGCGCCGATGTAGGTGTTTTTTGTTACAAATGCACCAAGGCTGGTTTCTTTACTTTCGACTTGATTCGAGAAATGCGTGGCAATGGTTTGACCTGAATTTTTACCATGCGCAACATGCATATGATAGAGCAGTTTTTCTTTACGAACATCAAATACCCATAAACGCTGTTTTGATGATGGTAGTGAATAGTCAATCACGGTTAAGATTTGCTTTTTAGCAACGCCGCTGTGTAATGCTTTTTGATAAGCAGTCAAGGCAAGTTTTAAAACTTTTGTGTTAAGCTCAGGTGCTGCTTGACTTAAGTGACGTGCTTCTGTGTTAATATTAGCTGTTGAGTTGGAAACAATCACGGTGCTGGATGCAAGAGACGAGCTGAAAATGGCCATTAAAATAAGGGTAATCAATGCATTCATGTAGGCTCCTTAGTGCTTAATTCATGGGTTATGTTCCAAGGCAGAGATAGGTACATCAATGCCAAATAAAGTGCCTATTATACAGTCAGAGCACTTAAAAGTAAATCATTTGTTTTTTATTTGGGCTATATTACAGAGAAGAGTATCTGTTCCTGTTTGGAGATAAAGTATGTTAAGTCAACAAAAAATAGAGACCCCAGAAGGGCTGAGAGCTGCTATAAACAATGCATATCGATTGCGAGAGCTAGATAGTATTAACATGCTTTTAGAGCAAGCAACGCTTACGAGTGAGCAAGTGTCTTCGATTAAGCAATGCGCAACCCGTTTGGTTCTGGCGGTGCGTGATGCGTCGAAAGGCAGCGCGGGTATTGATTCGTTTCTTGCTCAATATTCGCTTTCTACCGAAGAAGGTATTATTTTAATGTGTCTTGCAGAGGCGCTTTTGCGTGTGCCAGATAGTAAAACGATTGACTTACTGATTCAAGATAAATTAACAGAGGCTGATTGGAGCGCACATCGGGCACAAAGTGACTCGATGTTTGTGAATGCGACAACTTGGGCTCTTATGTTGACCGGTAAAGTATTAAGCGCAGAAAAATCCGAGTCGGTGCTTGGAAAAAGTATGTTGGGACTGGTTCGTCGCAGCAGTGAAGGGGTGATTCGAAAAGCCGTGAATACCGCGATGCGGATCATGAGCCGACAGTTTGTGATGGGGCGTACAATAAAAGAAGCCTTGAAGCGCGCTAAAAAAGAAGAAGCGAAAGGTTATCGCTACTCGTATGATATGTTGGGTGAAGCCGCTTTAACCATGGATGATGCCACAACGTATTTCAAAGCCTATTATGATGCCATTTTGGCCATTGGTGCTGATGCTTCAAAACAAAAAAATATTTATGCGAAAGCGGGTATATCCGTGAAGCTTTCAGCTTTGCATCCGCGTTATGAAGAATCACAACATGAACGCGTGCTCTCGGAACTCGCGCCTAAATTATTAGAATTAGCTCAGCTGGCGAAGCAATTTGATATCCAGCTTACGGTGGATGCCGAAGAGTCAGAGCGCCTGGATTTATCACTCGATGTGATTCTGCGTGTGTTCTCTGATACGTCGCTTGAAGGGTGGGAGGGTTTAGGTCTTGCTGTTCAGTCGTATCAAAAACGTGCATTTTATGTGCTGGATTGGGTGGCGAGCCTTGCTAGAAAACATAACCGCCGTATGATGGTACGTTTGATTAAAGGCGCGTATTGGGATAGCGAAATTAAAAATACACAAATGAAAGGCTTGCAAGATTACCCTGTGTTTACACGTAAAGTTTTTACCGATGTTTCTTTTCAGGCGTGTGCAAAAAAATTATTTACGATGCAAGATGCAATCTATCCTCAATTTGCAACACATAATGCGTACTCTGTGGCGGTTATACTAAATTTAGCGGGTAAATCCCGTGATTTTGAATTTCAATGCTTGCACGGTATGGGCGAAGAACTTTACGCTGAAATTGTCCCTGAAAATAAATTAGGCATCCCATGCCGTATTTATGCTCCGGTCGGCATGCATGAAGAGTTATTGCCTTACTTAGTTAGGCGCTTATTAGAAAACGGTGCAAATTCATCGTTTGTCAATCGAATCGTCGATCGTAACGCATCTGTCAGCTCGTTGGTCGCAGATCCCGTTGAACGTGCGCATGATTTTTTAAATAAAATTAATCAAAATATTTGTTTGCCTTCAGGTATTTTTGGTTCTGGCCGTGTGAATTCTCGTGGGATTGATTGGAGCGATCGCGCCGTTGTTTCACAACTTCAACGTACGTTTGAGGCGATGAATCCGCTTGAGTGGCAAGCTTCACCCATACTTGCGGGTAAAAAAACAAAGAATATAGAAAAACGTGAGCTTTTTTCGCCGCAATCATCCCAAATTTCCGTAGGCTCTGTGATTGATGCACTTCCAGAAGATGCGGCGTGGGCTTTAAGGCAAGCAACCGAAGCATTTCCAAGCTGGTCAAAAACACCGGTTGCAGAACGCGCCGCTTGCCTTCGACGTTTTGCTGATTTACTTGAAATTCATACAACCAAGTTTTTAGGGATTGATTGTCTTGAAGCAGGAAAAACGTGGGCTGATGGTATTGCTGAAGTACGTGAAGCGGTTGATTTTTGCCGCTACTATGCCAACATGGCAGAAGAGCTTATGGCTAAGCCGAAAGAGCTGTGTGGTTATACCGGTGAGCTTAATCGACTCTCGTTGCATGCGCGGGGCGTTGTTTTGTGCATTAGCCCTTGGAATTTTCCTTTGGCTATTTTTACCGGGCAAGTGGTTGCGGCACTGGTGACAGGGAATTGCGTGATTGCAAAACCAGCAGCTCAAACACCGCTCATTGCTTATGAAGCGGTGAAGCTGATGCTGGAGGCCGGGTTTCCCGCGGGCGCAATTCAACTTGTTCCTGGACCGGGTCGCACGATTGGCTCGCTTTTGGTGGCTGACAAGCGTATTAAAGCGATTGTTTTTACAGGTTCAACAGCAACGGCCACGGGCATTAATCAAGTGCTTGCATCACGAGGCGGGGAGATTATTCCGTTCATTGCCGAAACAGGTGGTCAAAATGGCATGATTGTCGATTCATCCGCTTTGCTTGAGCAGGTGGTGGTTGATGTTGTGTTATCGGCCTTTGGAAGTGCTGGGCAGCGTTGCTCAGCCTTGCGGGTACTATATATTCAAGATGATGTGTATCCGCGCTTTAAAGAATTACTGCAGGGGGCCATGGCTGAACTTGTGATCGGCGATCCACGTTGGCTTAAAACCGACGTGGGTCCGGTGATTGATGCAGGCTCGTTGAAGCAATTAAAAGTGCATGTTCAAGAGATGAAAACCAAGCATCAGCTGATTTATGAATGCGCGTTGAGTTCAAGTTGCCGTGATGGGCACTTTATGCCACCCACAGCGATCGAAATTACCAGCATGCATGATTTATCAGAAGAAGTGTTTGGGCCTATTTTGCATGTGATACCGTTTAAACAAAATATGCTGGGACATGTGATTGATGAAATCAATAGCACGGGTTATGGACTGACGTTTGGGATTCATAGTCGCATTAAACGAACCATAGAATTTGTTCGTGAACGCGTTCATGTCGGTAATTTTTATGTGAATCGTAATACGACGGGTGCTGTGGTTGGCCTGCAACCATTTGGTGGTGAAGGGCTTTCAGGAACCGGGCCTAAAGCAGGTGGACCACAGTATTTACTGAGATTCTGTCATGAACGTACGTACACAGAAAATACAACAGCAGCCGGCGGTAATGCGAGTCTGATGACGTTATCAGATGAAGATGATGAGACGTAATAAGTCTAGACTGAGTTTACCTTCTCCCTCGTGTGGGAGAAGGTGTTAGTTTAAGCATTAATTTCTTCGGTTACGGTGAGTGCTTCTTCAGGCATGGTGATGTTTAATTCTAGAACAGCACTATTATCATCGGCCCTCTCTAAACTTACCACGACTTGATCCCGATCAATCGGCACATACTTAGAAATTACGGCAAGAATTTCTTCTTGCAGTTTGGGTAAGTAATCCGGCGTGTTATGCTGGGCTCGCTCGTGAGAAATAATAATTTGCAAGCGCTCTTTTGCAACCAATGCAGATGGCGCCTTACGTTTTTTTAGATAATTAAAAAGACTCATGCCGTCATTCCTTCCTTGTTTTTGCTAAATAGGCGTCGCAGAATTCCTTTCCGCTCCGCATTCATAAATCGCATAGGGCGTTCTTCACCCAAAAAGCGCGCAATGGCGTCTTGGTAAGCAATACCTGCGTCACTGCTTTCGTCGAGCACAACAGGCGTACCCGTGTTAGAGGCTTTGAGAACAGCCGAAGACTCAGGAATGATACCAATCAATGGAATCGCTAAAATATCTTTTACATCTTCAACCGATAGCATGTCACCTTTGGTAACACGTTCAGCATCGTAGCGTGTGAGCAACAAATGTTCTTTAACAGGTGAACGGCCATCAATAGCACGTTTAGTTTTACTGGCTAATATTCCTAAAATACGGTCTGAATCTCGAACAGACGATACTTCAGGGTTGGTGACTACAATGGCATGATCAGCAAAGTGCATTGCCATCATCGCGCCGGCTTCAATACCTGCAGGTGAGTCGCAGACAATATACTCAAATGTTTTTGAGAGCTCTTCAATCACACGTTCAACGCCTTCGAGTGTCAGCGCGTCTTTATCGCGTGTTTGTGATGCAGGAAGAATATACAAATTAGGCAGGCGCTTGTCTTTCACCAACGCTTGTTTAAGTGATGCATCGCCATTAATAACATTGATAAAATCATAAACAACGCGTCGTTCGCAACCCATAATCAGGTCAAGATTTCGGAGGCCAATATCAAAATCGATAACTACGGTTTTATGGCCACGCATGGCTAAAGCAGATGAAATAGCAGCAGAAGATGTCGTTTTTCCAACACCGCCTTTTCCGGATGTCACCACAATAATATTGGCCACGGCGTTTTCCTTATGATAATTAATTATCTTTAGATAGATTATGAGCAAAGATGTTTTTAGTTTACACGCGATACGTAGAAAGATTCAACAGCTGATTGCTATAGGGTTTAATTGTTTTCACCAAAATGCGAAAAAGGTTTTAAATTAAGTTCGATCTGCTTATTATTTTTGAAAATATGCACGCCCGCTCCATCGTGAAATTGTCCAATAGGGATTAAATCGTATCCAAACGCTTGTTTGAATTGGTGCGTTATTTTTGTACAGGCTTGCTGAGATATACTGATCATGAGCCCATAATCTTCTCCGCCGGTGAGTTGTGTGGCTATGGGATCGAGCTTGAGAGCACGACAAGCGTTTTTAAAGCTCGCATTGGGTTTTAATGCATTGAGATGAATGTGTGCAGCTAGATTAGAGGCTTCGCAAAAACGTTGGAGGTCCAGATACAAACCATCAGAAATATCCATCATACCCGTGACGGTAGCTTGTGAGCCAAACCAAGCACCTTCTTGAAGACGTGCGGTTGGTTGTAATAAATTGTGTTTATAATCTAAAAAATTAGCGTGATCTGTTTCAAGCGCCGAGAAGCCAAGATGTGCATGCCCTAAATTTCCTGCAACATAAATCATATCCCCAGATTGAGCTTGTGATCGCAGTTTTATATGGTGTTTAGGGGCAATACCTAGGGCTGTGACGCTAATGAATAGGTTATCAGTGGTGTGAGTTGTATCACCACCAATAAGCATCACAGGCACAGCTTGACAGGCATCGGTGAAGGCTTTCAAAAATAATTGAGTTTGAGATTCAAAATATTTAGGTATCGATAAGCCAAGCAAAACAAACGCAGGGATTGCTCCCATTGCAGCGATATCACTTAAATTTACATGCAATGCTTTGTGTGCAAGGCTCGCGGCATCTTGATATTTGAGCCTAAAATGCGTGTTTTCTACCAACAAATCTTTACTGATGACATAGCTTTTATCAGCACTAAAATCTAAAACAGCAGCATCATCCCCAATATGATCGGGGAAGGCTGTTTTGAGAGCTTGGATTATTTTGGATTCGTTGAGCATAGAAAAATAAACCGCAGTTGACAGCGAGTTGCGGTATTATGACATATGCGTGGTATTTTATACGAGCGATTTAATGTCGCTTGATGTTGGGGAATGCGTCTCGGAGCGTGCCAGGGGAAATGGGACAAAATTTGTGATGAGCTAAGGAACTTAATTAGCTTGCCACACATTCCTTACCATCACGTAATGTGGCTAGTTTCCCCATACCATGCCCCTTTCTTACCTTCGGTAGCATTTATATTGAGGCAACCCGGGTATTTTCTAATCGTAAGGTGATCTGAAACAAGTAGTCTATAATTAAGTCATAAAGACTTGTTTATGGATTGGTTATGCCTTTGTTAGCGTTAAACAGCGGTTTAGGGCAGTACAAAAAAATTGAGCAAGCTATTGATGATTTTAATGCGACGGCCGACGATGATGTGATGCAAAAAATTTATCGGTTGCAAGTGTTGAATGCGCTTATTGAAAGGGCGCCTTCCTCTCAAGAACTCGATGCATGGCTTAATAATACAGCGAATGTAGGTTGGGAGCAGCAATTACAGAAAATAGGTGTAAATCGTGATGCCTCGGCATACCTTAAAAGCATTGAGTTTGCGCAGGCAGTACAACGTGCTTCAGATAAAACAGAAGATCCCTATGAAGATGAGACATTATACACGCTCTTGGCTGAACGTGATGCGTTACTTCAAAGCCCCAATGATCTTAAAACGTTTGAAAGTGTTAATCGACGTTTGTTTGCTTTATCCAATCAAGACGAAAAATTACAAGCGAGAACGCTTGAGCATCGGCATTTTCTTGCATTAAGTTATGCCAAATTAGAAGCGATTAAGGGCGTGGTAGAACAAAATTTTGACGAATACAACACGAAAAAATTAAGCAGTGCTAATAATCTCAATTTCTTTTTAGATATTGACGGTGAGCCTAATCCATTGGTGATTCGTGTCGAAGATAGAGCAACGTTAAGTGATGAAGCTGATTTACAAAGCCATCCCGTATCTGAATATTTTTCAGAAGATTATGCAACGATGATGTTGCCTTTCAAAGGTGAAGGTGAGTTTGACGAGGTAGGGTATCAACCGGTGGTGCTTAGTCAATATGCATCCAATGGTGATTTATCGCATTTTTCTGAAAGTATAGCTTCCGAATCCAGTGAAGCGAAAGGCAAAACTGCGCAAACATGTTTTTCACAATTGTCTGATTTTTTGATTAAGCTTGAAGACTCGGGTCATTATCACCCAGATATCAAGCTATCTAATTTTTTATATGATGATGGACGGGTATTTTGTGCAGATAGAAAAACGTTTATTAACACTGAACAAGCTCCGATTGGTAACATACTGACGACACCGCATCATGCACCACCTGAATTTCTTGATAAAGTTCATATTGATTTTAAAAACGCTACAATGACACCGAAAAAACGAAGTGATCGCATTGATATGCTAAGTTTCATGCAATATCAGGTAGGTTCTGCCATAGGTGAATATTTAGATAATACGCGTGCATTGAATGACAACCCTTTATCTAATCACGTTCAAAACTTACGTGTTTTGCAAACTGAACTTATGCGAAAAAATCCAAACGATCGATTAAAGCTTCAAGAATTTAACCAGCTTATTAATCAAACTGATAAAAATCCTTCTGTTTTTTTAGCTCAATTAGAAGAGTTGTATCCAAATAAAGATTTAAGTTTTAATCAAGATATTATGGCATTAGAAAAGCTCTTGTCAGAAAGTAACCCGTCTTTAGAGCAAGTTTCTGAGATGATTAAAGCGTTACCTGAAGGAGCTTTAAATGATGCGCGCTATCAATCTGTGCGAAGTAAAGTTGAAAAGCAAATCAATAAATTAGAAAAGCAAGTGCATAATCAAGATAAAGCACTTGCGACACGAACCGAACGAACGCTCGACTTTTTAGGAATTCAACGTGTACCAGAAAGAGCACAATCAGAGCAAATAAAAAAATTATTAAGTGCATTAAAAGAGTTGATAGAGCCCAAGCAAGTCGAGCAAGCAGCGCAAGCTGAGTCGGTTATTTCAGAATCCTTGTCAGATAATAGTACAATGGTCGCAGAGCCTTACAGTTCAGGTACGTTTGTGCAAAAATCGATAGATGTTGATTTTTTTGAATTCGATGATTTGGTTGTAAGAGATAGGCCGTCGTCGTCGAATGCTGATACCGAAGTGAATGGATATTCACCAGAACCGTTTGAGGCGTCAAGCACCATGAAAATGGCACCTGAGCAGTCACCTAAGCCAGAGAACATCGCAAATATATTAAAATCAATGTTTGAAGAGACGAGACCCGAGCAAGAAGCTGATGATATAGACACAACGATTGAGCGAGGGAATGCTAAACAATCACTTAAAGATGCTTTAAATGAAATAAAAGAAGAAAAACCTTCGGGTGAGTACGAACAAGAAAAAAAATACGACCCAGGTTCCACACCTAAGCTTTAGTATAGGAATCAAATAAACGCTATTGTGCTTGATTGAAAAGAATGTTTTTACGTGCTTGATTAAGTTAGGTAGACTAGGTTTATTAAGTTTATCTATGCATAATGGAGTATAAAATCATGTTTGCTAAAAATAAAATCACCTCTTACGTTGGGCTCGGCATTGTATTGATAGGCTTGTCGGCATGTTCACCTGGAAATGAACAAAAATATTCAACAAATCCAAAGGCATTGCAGCAAGCGATGAGGCAATGCCCTGATCATCCTCCTAAAAATATAAGCTGCGAGCAATTAAGTAATATATCAATGCGAGTCAATCAATTAGCCTATAAACTGCGACTTGATCAACAAGCTTATGGTAAAGACATTTTGGCCTTACAAACGATGATTACAGAGCAACGACATGCGCTTGAGAAAAATCCGAATAAAGTCGAACTCAATAACAGCTTGAAAAATAATCAAAAACTTTTGCAAGAGCACCTTGCTGTTGTCCGTTGGTTGGCTTCACCTGAGGGCTAAGCATGAGAATTTTAGTAAGTAACGATGATGGGGTGCTTGCACCTGGAATTAAAGTGCTTGCCGAAGCGCTGAGAGATTTTGCTGAAATTTATGTGATTGCACCTGATCGTAATCGTAGTGGCGCAAGTAATTCTTTAACATTAACCAAGCCATTACGTGTGAAGCAATTGGATAATGGGTATTACAGTACCGAAGGCACACCAACTGATTGCGTTCATTTGGCGTTGACCGGTTTATTTGATGTTAAATTTGATATGGTCATTTCGGGCATTAATGATGGAGCGAATTTAGGGGATGACGTGCATTATTCGGGTACCGTTGCGGCTGCAATGGAAGGACGAAACTTAGGTTTTCCTGCTATTGCCGTTTCGCTGGTCGGGCGGCCGGTTGAGTATTATGAAACGGCGGCTTCAGTGATTAAATACTTAGCTAATAAACTAAAAAAAGACCCGCTTCAGTCTCAAACAATTTTGAACGTCAATGTTCCTAATCTTCCCCTAGATAAAATTCGAGGTATAGAAGTCACGCGTTTAGGTACACGCCATGCAGCCGAGCCTACCGTTAAAACAACCGATCCACGAGGCCGAGATATTTATTGGATTGGTCCTCCAGGAAACGAGGCTGATGCTGGACCTGGTACCGATTTTTATGCTGTGAGTCAAGGCATGGTTTCGATCACGCCGCTTCATCTTGATATGACGCATTATAAAGTGTTTGATCATCTTGCAGCTTGGACGGATGGAGCCTCGTTTACGGCATGAAAATTTTCTCTTATCTTTACGACAAAATGCTGGCATGGTCAGGGCATCGTCATGCACGCTATTATTTAGCTGGGGTATCGTTTTCTGAGTCTTCATTTTTTCCTATACCGCCTGACATTATGTTGTTAACAATGGGGTTGGCTACACCAAAGCGTGCTTGGTATTATGCATTGATTACTTTGATTTTTTCCGTGCTCGGTGGTTGCTTTGGATATGTGATCGGTATGTTTTTTATGGATATTTTACAGCCACATATTTTAGCCTCATCATATGCCTCTGCTTATGAGCATGTCCGTAGTTGGTTTGGGCAATGGGGGGTTGGGGTTGTTCTTCTAGCTGGTTTTACACCCATACCGTATAAGTTATTTACGATTGCCGCCGGAGCCATGCATATGGCGTTTGTACCTTTTGTGTTAGCTTCGATTGTTGGACGAGGGGCTCGATTTTTTTTAGTCTCAGGATTGGTTGTTGTATTCGGAGCGCGTGTTGAAAAGCATGTTCGTCGTTGGATTGATTGGATTGGTTGGCTTCTTGTTGTAGTATTGCTGCTGGGTTATATTATAATCAAATTAAAGGATTAATAAACTCATGGTTCGATATCGCAAGCAGGCGTTGTTTTTAGGGCTTTTTTTAAGTTTACTGATGCAAGGTTGTGGCATGCGTGAAGGTGGCTTGGCACCGGTCGAAGAGTCAACTTGGTATGGGACTAACCCTTCTATAGACAGCCATGTTGTCAAACAAGGTGAGACACTTTATTCCATCGCCTTTCGTTATGACCAAGATTATCATCGTCTTGCTGCATTAAATCATCTCAAATCACCTTATGGTCTCAAGATTGGACAAGTTCTTCATATTAAATCAACATCTTCTGTTGAGAATTTTGCTTCAGATTTAGTAAAAGCCTTACCCAGAGCACCTAAACTACCTTTGATGGCGGGTAAATCAACGTGGTTGTGGCCGGCACAGGGGCGTGTCATGAGAACATTCTCACCCAGTAACGGCCGAAAAGGTATTGATATTGCGGGTAAAAAAGGTTCTAAAATTCGTGCATCTTCTGCAGGGATTGTTGCCTATGCGGGTGATGGGTTACCAGGGTATGGACATTTGGTTATTTTAAAACATGATACCGAATACCTGACAGCTTATGGAAATAATCAAAAAATCCTTGTTCATAGTGGCCAGTATGTCAAGCAAGGTCAGGTGATTGCTGAAATGGGCGTGGTGAATAGGCGTTTCTGGGGTGTCCATTTTGAGGTGAGGCGACGAGGTGAGCCCGTTAATCCACTTAATTATTTAAAGAAAAAAACTTGACAAATAACCTAATTCTGTTGCAACAATAAGATTAAGTGCATCATTCTGCGGGGAAGCAACATGACAAATCAAATGGATGTGGGAAGTCGTAGTGAGCTTGAATTGGAGTTAGATCTAGATATTGATCCTGTTGATGATGTGATGGATGATGTTATGGATGATGTTATGGATGATGTTATGGATGATGTTATGGATGATGTTATGGATGATGTTATGGATGATGTGATTGAAGTTAACAGTAAGAAAAAAAACAGTAAAAAAAATAAACTATTGGACGATGAGCAAGAAGATTTAGGCGATGCAGGAAAAACACTCTCTAAAGCCATGGATGCCACGCAAATTTATTTGGGAGAAATTGGTTTCTCACCTTTACTCACCGCTAAAGAAGAAGTTTATTATTCAACACGCGCCTTAAAAGGTGATGAAGATGCCCGTAAAAAAATGATTGAATCTAATTTACGTTTGGTCGTTAAAATATCACGGCGTTATTTAAATCGTGGTTTGCCTCTTTTGGATTTAATTGAAGAAGGTAATTTAGGCTTAATGAAGTCTGTTGAAAAGTTTGATCCAACGCGAGGTTTTCGTTTTTCAACGTATGCCACGTGGTGGATTAGGCAGACCATTGAGCGAGCCATCATGAATCAAACGCGCACCATTCGTTTGCCTATTCATGTGGTCAAAGAGCTCAATGTTTATTTAAGAGCCGCACGTAAGCTCACCCAGCAATTGGATCATGAACCCTCAGCTGAAGAAATAGCGGAAATGCTGGATACGCCCTTGGAAGATGTTCAAAAGCTCTTAGGGTTAAACGATAAAGTCACATCGATTGATACACCGTTTGGTTTTGATGAAAACAAATCCTTGTTGGATACTATTGCAGATGAAAATAGCATGAATCCAGCAGAATGGTTAACCAACGAAAATATACGTGAACATATTGAGGCGTTTATTGGGGAGTTAACTGAAAATCAACAAGAAGTGATCGCACGTCGGTTTGGTTTGCACGGGTTTGAAAAAGCAACGCTTGAAGATGTCGGACGTGAAATTAACTTAACACGTGAGCGTGTGAGGCAAATACAGGTGGAAGCACTCAAAACGTTACGAGGTTTAGTGGTTGATCGCTTAGGTCTTTCTTCAGAAGATTTGTTGTAAGTACCAACAACCAAAGATTTTGAACCCTGAGATTCAGGTGGGTTGCGCTTGTGCCAGTTCAGGCTTCCCACTTGAGGGTGGGCTAGCTCAACGCCGACATCGAAAATGCATCCCTTATTAAGCTTATAGGTTCAAAAATCGTTGGCTGTTGGATGAGTGTAATTATAACATGCTAAGCTAAGCTTCTGTAATAGTTATCATGTTTTGCAAAGCTATTTTAGCATTTTCAATCACCCAAGCTTGATCGTGCTCAGACAGTCGACCGCGTATGCCTGTGAACTCGTTGACCGCATCCCCAGCTTTCACTTCGTTGTATGCCATGGATTTACCTTGGCGGAGTAAATCAAGTAAAGCCACAAGATGCGGTGGGTCGTTACGTGACATAGTGGCACAGCCGCATCCTAAATTATTACTGCTGTTTGATGTCGGTGCTTCGGCTAAATTTATAACATGAATACCGAGCTTTTCGGCGTGTTGTTTTAAGTTTTCAACCATATGGTTTTCAGTTCCGATGGCATAACGCTTGGTCTTGGCGCGATCGTTAATCACATGATCCCAAATAAATGCAGTTGAACCTGCGTGTTGTGCTACACGAATGACTTCGTTTCGGCATTCTGGATGGGCGACGGTAGAATATCCTTTGGATTCCCAATATGCGCACATCTGAGCGGTATAAAGTGTATGAACGGTGCACTCACTTCCAAAAAGGATAAGCTCGGCTTGATCAAATGTTTTTAAAGTCGCTGCGTTTTGTTCTTCAAGACTGTATTGAGCACCTGCAGTACCACCTGGCCAGCGAGCAATGTTTTGAATACCGAGCCAGTGAGCGACGTTTTCACCCATGTGTTGGTCTGGAATAAATAATATTTTTTTGTTTTTAGCGCGTGCCCATTCAAAAATTTTCTTAACGTTCGAGCTTGTGCATACCGCGCCACCTTGTGCGCCGGTCATGGCTTTAACGCGGCCCGAAGTGTTCATGTAGCAAATCGGTAAAATATTGTCTTGACCGTAGCGTGCGTTAAGTTCTGTAAAGGCCGGTTGAACCATAAAATCTTTGGAAAGCATTTCCATGGTACAACCTGATTTTGGATTGGTGATAAATACCTGTTGGTTCTCATGCGCCAAAATACTGATGGATTCAGCCATAAAATGCACCGCAGATTCCACAATGATTGATTTTTCAGGGTGATTGGCGGCCATCAAAGCCAGTTGATAGGAATCACCGATCTGACCACCGAATTGTTCTATCAAACGTACTATTTCACCACCCATATAATAATGTGCAAGTAAAAGTAAATTCGGCCCAAAGTGGCTTTGCGCTTTTTGAATATACGGCGTCATCCAATCAAGTACAGTGGTGAGCTTACGATCGGGGAGGGCTAAATACTCTTCGGCATAAGGTATGTAGTCTTCTTGATACCAATCCAGTGGATAATCACTTTGGCAAATTTGCATGTCTTGCGTGACCTGCATACGTGTTTTTTTTGGGGTATAGCTTGTGTCGGTTGTAAACATAAGAATTACCTATATGCAATAAATGGAGTTTGTGGTGCATTGAGTCGTGCAATACTTTCTTGGGCCTGCCCGCTTTTGTTAGGATAATCATCACGATAATGTCCACCACGTGATTCACGTCTGACTAGGGCTGCTGTTACAATCAGCTCAGCATTCAGTACAATGTTACGTAATTCGATAAAGTCACGTGTGATAGCGTGGGCCCAATAATAATCTTCGATGATTTTTTTACGTTGTTGAATAAGTTGCAAAAGATCGTTCAGTCCTGCTTCAGTGCGTACAATCCCCGCATAGGACATCATTTCGCCACGTAAACCTCGCCAATGGGTATTAATTTGACCTGCACGTCGATGATTGACATGCGTGGGTGAATTCCAAGCAGGAATAGCGTGTTTAAGTTGGTAAGGCGTTGCAATATTTTTGTGGCTAGCGTGTGCGGCATTAGACGCCATGACGACGGCCTCAAGCAACGAATTACTTGCTAGTCGGTTGGCACCATGTAAACCAGTAAAAGCCACTTCACCGATGGCATAAAGGCGCTCTAAATCGGTTTGTCCTGAGGTATTGGTGAGTACACCGCCGCATTGATAATGCGCGGCAGGCACAACAGGAATAGGATCTTCTGCCATGTTGATGTTAATCGAAGCCAGTGTCGCATAAATTTGAGGAAAACGTTTTTTTAAAAAATCTTGTGATTGATGGGTAATATCCAGGTACACAAATTGATTTTCGCTTTGTTCGATTTCGCTAAAAATAGCGCGAGCAACGATGTCTCGTGTGGCCAGGTCTTTTTGTTCTGGTGCGTATTTGGCCATGAAGGGTTTGTGGGTGTCGGCATTTAAAAGCACGCCGCCTTCACCACGTACGGCCTCAGATATTAAAAAATTAGTGACTTCATGATGATGCAGGAGTGTGGGATGAAACTGATAAAATTCCATGTTCCCAACCCGTGCACCAGCACGGTAAGCCATCGCTACACCATCGCCGGTTGCAACCATAGAGTTACTGGTGTACCGATAGGTTTTACCCGCTCCACCGGTTGCGAGCACGACGCATCGGGCAAGGTACGTATGAATTTTATTATGTGTACTGTCGAGAATATAAGCTCCAAGCACCTCGCGTTGATGATCGATTCGGTGAGGATGATATTGGGTAATTAAGTTAATCGCCGTGCTGTTTTCGAGGCATTGAATTTGAGGGTATTGATGAATTAAAAGCAATAAGCGTTGGATAATGGATAAGCCGGTTTGATCACCTGCATGTAAAATGCGGCGATGGGCGTGCCCACCTTCATGACCTAAGGCATACTGGCCTGTATGAGTTTGCGTAAATGGGACAGCATAATCCCCGAGTTGAAGAATGGCGTTAGGGCCTTGCTCTATGATGGATTTTACACTCGGTGGATAACACAAACCATCGCCAGCTTGTAGCGTGTCTTCAATGTGAGATTGGATAGAATCGTTTGGATCAAAAGCGCTTGCAATACCGCCTTGAGCGTAGCTACTGTTGCATTCACCTAGAGCCGTTTTACTGATAAGTGTGATCCTGGTTTTTCGATTGTGCTTTAATACCTCAAGACAATAGTGCAGGCCAGCGAGCCCGCCACCGATGACGAGCACATCGACTTCAAAAGTTTCACCTTGTTGTGACACGCCGGAGTTCATGTAAATGCTTTCACCAGAGCGCTAGCAAGTCCCGTGTAGCTTTGAGGCGTTAGGGCCAATAATTCCGTTTTTGCAGCATCTGGCAATTCTAATGTTTGGATAAACTGCTGCAGTGTTTCTTTGTTGACACGTCGTCCTCGAGTAAAGTCACGTAGCGCTTCGTAAGCATGAGGCACTTGATGTCGGCGCATGACCATCTGAACGGCTTCGGTGATGACTTCCCAGTTCGCATCAAGATCGGCGTTCAGTGCCATGCTGTTAATTTGGAGTTTCTCATTGCCTTTTGCAATCGCTTGAAACGCAATTAATGCATAAGAAAAAGCAACACCTAAATTACGAAGCACGGTTGAATCAGATAAATCACGTTGAAGGCGAGATTGCGTAAGTTTATCCGCAAAATGATTAAACAAGGCATTAGCAAGTCCGAGATTACCCTCCGCATTTTCAAAATCGATAGGATTGACTTTGTGAGGCATGGTTGATGAACCGACTTCGCCAGCCACTGTTTTTTGTTTAAAGTAGCCAAGTGATATATAAGACCAAATATCACGGGTGTAATCAAGCAAGATATTATTAATACGAATCATCAGATGCGAGACTTCAGCAAGGCCGTCGTGAGGCTCGATTTGTGTGGTATAAGCGCTAAAGTCGAGACCTAGTTTTGTAATAAATTGAGCTGAATGCTTGCGCCAGTCGATATTAGGATAGGCAATGATGTGTGCATTGTAATTACCTACGGCACCGTTGCATTTTGCTGAAATTAAAACTTCAGCCAATTGTTGCAACGGGCGTTTTAACCGTGCTGAAAAATTTATAAGTTCTTTGCCGATCGTTGTCGGTGTGGCAGGTTGGCCATGGGTTCGGCTCAGCATGCTAGCTTCACCATGTTGTTTGCCTAACAGTGTTATGCCACCTGTAATTTCAGCAAGGGTGGGTTGAATCACTTGTGCCAAGGCTTCTTTGACCATAAAGGCATAGGCTAAATTATTAATATCTTCTGATGTACAGGCAAAGTGAATAAAGCTTGTGATAGGTGCCAAGGTTTTTGATGCAGTGAGTTTATCTCGAAGATAATATTCAACGGCTTTTACATCATGATTGGTTTGTTTTTCGTAAGCTTTAACTGCTTTAGCTTCTTTTTCATTAAAATCAACAAGAATTTTATTTAAAAAAGCATGGTCCTCTTGAGTTAATGCAGGGACTTCTTTGATTTTTGGATTGGCAGCCAGTGATTCGAGCCAACGTATTTCAACCAATAAACGATAATATATAAGCCCAAACTCACTGAAGAAAGAGCTTAGTGCACGTGTTTTTTTTATATAGCGGCCATCAACGGGTGAGATGGCATTAAGTGATGATAATGTCATGAAAATAAGCGTGTTAAATAAATATGCCTTATGATAGTCGATTATTCTTTACGATAGAAGTTGCACGCGGCATGAATTTCAGTAGAATAAGTTTAATTTTTCGAAGGACTCGAGGGTATTTATGACTATCAGCACGCAAACTGTTCTTTTTGAGAACTTAAGTATGAAAGACCTCGATCGTGTAGGTGGTAAAAATGCCTCGCTAGGCGAGATGATCAGTCAGCTGAGTCGTGCCGATGTACCGGTTCCTGTCGGTTTTGCAACCACGGCCGATGCATTTCGTGCATTTTTAGCTGAAAATAATCTTGGACAGAAAATTCAAGAAGCGCTTAAAGGCTTAAATGTCGATGATGTGTCTGAATTAGCTCGTGTCGGCGCCAGCATTCGTCATATGATGATGGAAACAGCATTTTCATCTGAATTTGAGGCCGCTGTACGAAAGGCTTATGCGCATTTAGAACAAACCATTGGCCATCAAGATTTTACCGTTGCTGTACGATCTTCGGCTACGGCAGAAGATTTACCGGATGCATCGTTTGCAGGTCAACAAGAAACACTTCTCAACATTCAGGGTCCTGACAATGTATTAACCGCCATGAAAGCGGTGTTTTCCTCACTGTATAACGATCGGGCCATTGCATATCGCGTGCATCATAATTTTGCACATGATGACGTAGCACTCTCGGTTGGCGCTCAACAAATGGTCCGCAGTGACTGCGGTGCAAGCGGCGTCATGTTTACGATGGATACCGAGTCTGGTTTTGATCACGTTGTTTTCATTACGTCTTCTTACGGATTAGGCGAAATGGTGGTTCAAGGCGCTGTTAATCCCGATGAATTTTATGTGTACAAACCTGCACTATCTGAAGGCCGTACGGCCATTGTTCGTCGTAATCTTGGCGAAAAAGCACTTGAAATGGTCTTCAATGATGATCCAAATGCTGAATCTCGTGTCATGATTCAAGATGTTGAAACAACACGGCGTCAAAAATTTTCACTAAGTTCAAACGAGATTGAGCAATTAGCACGTCAAGCCATGATCATTGAGGCTCATTATGGCCGGCCTATGGATATTGAGTGGGCTAAAGATGGTGTTGACGGTAAGTTATATATTTTACAAGCGCGTCCAGAAACGGTAAAAAGTCGCTCTGCTGCTTCAGAAAAACACGTGCTTGAGCGTTATGCATTAACCCGTCAAGGCAACGTGCTGGTTGAAGGCCGAAGCATTGGTCAACGCATCGGACAAGGTCGTGTACGGATCATCAATGATGTCAGTGAAATGCATCGTGTTGAACCGGGTGATGTGCTAGTTTCTGATATGACTGATCCCGATTGGGAACCGGTGATGAAGCGTGCGTCAGCCATTGTTACGAATCGAGGTGGACGAACTTGTCATGCGGCTATTATTGCACGTGAATTGGGTATTCCCGCGGTGGTTGGTTGTGGTGATGCAACCACCCACTTACGTGATGGTGATGAGGCGACGGTTAGTTGTGCCGAAGGGGATACGGGTTATGTGTATTCAGGACTGGTTCCGTTTGAACGTTCCGTGATTGATATTGACAAATTGCCTGAATTACCGCTGAAAGTTATGCTTAACGTCGGTAATCCTGATCGTGCTTTTTCTTTTCGTTCCATTCCTAACGCCGGTGTGGGGCTTGCGCGATTAGAATTTTTGATTTCAAATTCCATCGGCATTCATCCTAAAGCATTATTAGATTTTGATGATCTAGAAGATGAAGAGCTAAAACAGAAAATTTCTGAAAAAACAGCGGCGTATGCATCTCCAGTTGCTTATTATGTCGAACGACTCAAAGAAGGCATTGCGACGATTGCGGCTGCATTTTATCCTAAACCTGTGATTGTTCGTTTGTCTGATTTTAAATCAAACGAATACGCCAATCTTCTCGGTGGCCCCTTGTATGAACCCGAAGAAGAAAATCCAATGCTGGGTTTTCGTGGTGCATCACGCTATGTTTCCCCTGATTTTGCAGAATGTTTTTCACTTGAATGCTTAGCCGTGAAGCAAGTTCGTGAGTTGATGGGATTCGACAACGTAGAAATTATGATTCCTTTTGTTCGTACTGTACGCGAGGCTTCGTCGGTGATTGATGTGCTTAACGAACATGGACTTCGCCGAGGCGAAGCTGGGTTACGGATTATTATGATGTGTGAATTACCCTCTAATGCTTTATTAGCGGATGCTTTTTTAGCGTATTTTGATGGATTTTCAATTGGATCGAACGATTTAACTCAGTTAACCCTAGGGCTTGATCGTGATTCAGGCTTGGTCGCAGAGCAATTTGATGAACGCGATCCGGCGGTTAAAGCCTTGCTTCGTATGGCAATTGCTGCTTGTAAGCGTGCAGGAAAATATGTCGGTATATGTGGTCAAGGTCCATCTGATCACCCTGACTTAGCCATATGGCTTATGAACGAAGGCATTGATAGTGTGTCGCTCAATCCCGACTCCGTGATTGAAACCCGTCTGATGCTTGCTAAACACAGCTCTGAGTCTTTGGATGTATTATCGTGAAATTTGTTAATATTTCAATGAGGTGTAGAGCAATCTTATTGCTACTACTGGTGTGTGTGGCTATTCCAAGTTTTGCCTTTACA
>Ga0100402_1002457_pt1 | contig 20848 bp, 9 predicted proteins | sample CryGeyme20150102_FD_80419 | JGI IMG/M metagenome (GOLD analysis project Ga0100402, IMG submission 80419) | Groundwater microbial communities from Crystal Geyser aquifers in Utah, USA - Crystal Geyser metaG 2015-0102 | ecosystem: Environmental > Aquatic > Deep subsurface > Groundwater | place...
CTGAACTGAACTGAACTGAACTGAACTGAACTGAACTGAACTGAACTGAACTGAACTGAACTGAACTGAACTGAACTGAACTGAACTGAACTGAACTGAACTGAACTGAACTGAACTGAACTGGCTGGCTAGCTACTAGCTGGCTAAGAAAAATAAATGAGGTTGCTCAGCTCGTAGTAATAATGCAGAGTTTCAGAGTTTTGTGAGGCCACTTGTTCGACCGTATTGCAATGGTTATTAATCCTTCACTTTTGTTTCCATTTAATTTTTTCGTCTCCTGGCAGTTCCTCAGTCTTGTTTCTGTTTTTTAATCACGAACTTTGAATTAGGGTTAGTGCTTTTATCTATTGCTTGGTGTACGCACTAATTCAAACGTCAGTGAACCAGAGATACCACCACACACGGATTTTTGTGCACTCAAATTTTGCGTGTCTTCGGACAGAGTTGTTGGTTGCATCCTCCTGCTTTCTTGCTTCTTGATGATGATCACTACTCTAGTCTACCTGGTACCGGTACTGCAGCAGCAGATCTGCTCATCGAAACTCCTCTTCGATTCGTAAGATACGTACAGGGTACCCGGTAGAACCGAATACATACTAGTACATTACTTTACCAGTAGTAACAATAATTATTGTACAACATATTTTGAGCAGCAGTGGTTGTTGGATAAGATCTCAACCAAGGCAGTGCAAGCAATACTAGACCTACTATCTTCATCAAACGGCTGTGCAGCACTGGTATCTGTGATTGTTGATTCCTGCCGCTAATAATAACAGACTTTTTGCCCATTCATTGCAGAATCCAAACGACAAACCAACAAAGCTACAATACGTACTACTACGGTACTACTACTAGACGAAGATGGAGGTATCCACGTCCTCCTCCCTAACAGATGCATCAGGCCTGGAAGGGTCGGATCCTGGCATGCTAGATCAAATAATAATGGCAGATTATCTCTACCCGATCATCCGGCTGGTGGCAGCTCTCATTGTTGTATACTATGCAAGCTTTTCGTACAGGTAAGCGATCATATTACTATTATGAACAACTCGTTTTTCACACCTCGTGTAGTAGGTATCATTTATTTTTGCTGAGTCGCTCACACATCGTTATTCCTCGCCGTTGAATCCGACAAATAAAAATAACAATCGAAAAAAAAAAAACGAAAACACCAGCAACCCTCGGCTCTTTTCCGGAATTCTAGCAGCCGCCATGTCTGGTTTCTTGACGTTTACCTTTCTCGAACCTCTCTTTGAACCTGTCGGATTGGAACTGGCCCATGTGGCGCATTACGTCCTGGCGATTAATGGTTCCCTGGTCGGAATGTGTCTCGGTGTTATGCTTCCAACCTTGTTTCCTGGACTTTGTTTTGGTGCCTCTCTGGTTCTATTTGTAGGATCCTTCATGGCTGCCTCGTTTCCTCTGTATTTCCCCGTTGTCGGAGGAGCTCTGGCGCTCATTTCGGCATTCGTCTCCGTTCGGTACGTTCACGAATACACCAAGGAGTAGTGCGAGGAATAAGATTGCCGCAAAAACCTTTGCTTTTCCTCACTTTTTATTATTCCGCACTTTTTTTCCGAAACAATAGATGCTCGAAAGCTTTCATGCTAGCTCTGGCTAGTATTTTGGAACTGGGAGCCATTGTCGCATCTCTTGTCATAAAGAAGCTCATGCCTCATATTATGGATACGGCCCGAGGATATTCCTACTACCCACCCTCGGAGGAAGGCGGCTGGTTAGCAGGAATTCCGATCCCCGAGCATGTTCTGATGGGCATTGTGTGGACGGCTGCTTGTCTGCTGGTTTTTGCTGCCATGGTCCACCGTGATGGGCACTACAATTATCTCAACCTTCGAACCATCTTCGGAACGTCTTACCACGCCGTATCTACGAACGACGAATCAAAGTTGACAAACAAATCAAGCTTTGTGCGTGATCCTCCACCAGTAGCCCCAGATGCATACAACATGTTTGACCCAGCCGACTTGCCACCCAGACTTGCTGAGTATGCCAACATGGTTTATTCCGCTTGCGAAGATCTTGGCAACTTTTTTGGATTCCAGGACTCTTCCGTGCGCAATCAGGCCGAGCATTTGCTGATTCTACTCAGCAACAATCGTCGCTACATGAGTTCTCACATCTTGCCGCCTTCGGTGCAACCCCCTAGTCCTATTCATGCGCTGCATGCTAAAGTGTTCTCCAACTACGTGAAGTGGTGTCGTGCCATGGGAATTGCCCCGCATTTTTCGAAAATGAATACGTCCATGAATGCCCCTCCCGCTGTGGCTAGTCGTGTCGTGGATCTTGTACTCTTCTTTTGCCTTTGGGGAGAAGCATCCAATCTCCGTCACATGCCCGAATGTGTGTGGTTTTTGTATCACAAAATGATGGAAGAGTACATCAAAAGTGATGGTTATACCCAGACTCGAAGTCTTTACGCTGGACACTATCTTGATTTTGTTGTGACACCAATCTACAACATTTTAGCCAAGGTAAGAAATCGAAGTCTTGCACCGTTACATGCACCGAAACTCAAACCAGTCAGTGAATACCATAAGCTAACATGGTGCATTTTCCAAACTACCCCCGCAGAATATGTCAAGGGACAAACAGACTGATCACCAGGAAAGATGCAACTATGACGATATCAATGAGTTCTTCTGGTCTCGAAACTGTCTTCGCTATCATTATTCCAGTGGGGATGCACGAGATATGACTGATATCGAGGGCAACATGATGGAACCCGTTGCCGGCGAAAATGCTATTCCTGTTGCAAGCGCTTTGGAAAATGCGCCCAAAACGTTTTTAGAGAAGCGATCGTGGTTCCGTGGCATGTTGGCCCTGAATCGAATTCTGGAATGGCACTTGGTCACCTTTTATCTCCTTGCAGTCGTTGCGTTCGCGCGAGAGCTTGTGTGGGGTTGGGTGTACTCCATACAGGTGGGCTCTGGTATTTTTTGGATTTTTAATGCCTTGCATTTGTTCTGGGCATTTTTGGAGGTCTGGGGAAGTTACCCTGGTATTCAATTGTCGGGCACCGAAGTCTGTGGGTCCATTTTTATCTTGGTCGCTCGCTTCTTGACTTTGGTCTACCAGACCCTCTACATCATATGGGCATTCTCTCCTCAGAAGGGGGTTTACTTCGGTATCGAAGCGGACTCGACGTTCTGGTGGTGGCAATATGTCTGGCTGTCCATGCTGGTGATGATCCCATACGCCCTTGAAACCATTCTTCAGTTCTGGCCAGCTCTGACCACGTATTTATGTACCAGTCAAAACGACTACGTGCAGTCCTTCTTGAATATGCTTTATCCTCTCAGTCGCCTTTACGTTGGAAAGGAAGTCCACGAGTCGATTGGTCATTCGGCAATTTACATTATTTTCTGGCTTACTATGATGACATGGAAACTCTTCTTTTCCTATATCTTTGAAGTTTATTCGATGGTCCTACCGTCGTTAGAGCTTACTGATGATTATGTCAACTATCCAAACCAAAGCTTCCTCAAGATGATGGTGTTGCTGCTCATGAGGTGGTTTCCTCAGTTTATCGTCTATCTCATCGACATGAGTATTTGGTACGCAGCATGGCAGGCTTTCGCCGGAACTTCAGTTGGCTTTTCAGATCACTTGGGTGACGTGAGATCCATTGATGATATCCGCCACAATTTTGGAAGGGCTCCCGAACATTTCTGTAAAAAGATGCTTTCTCCCGATGCGGGTAGTCGTCGTGGATCTTCTGCCAGTTTCTTGGGAAATTCCAAGGGAGACATGACTTCAGAGAGTGCCTCCTTGCTAGGAGCTGACCCACACAAACTCCAAAGCTACGTAAATCGTCTTCTCGATGTGCGAATCCAGAAGTGGGTCATGTTTTCCGCGGCTTGGAACGAAATCATAGACCATTTTCGAGAGGAAGATATAATTTCGAACGACGAAAGCGACAGTCTGAAGTTTAGCCAGTTTGATGGTTTCAGTCAAGCCATTTATCTTCCTGTCTTTCAAACTGCTGGTGTGATTGACGATGTCATGTCAGAACTCGAGCGGCCCAGCGATGAGTACCGAGACCCCAGAACAGGGGCGGTAACCGATGAAGACTTCTTCAAGCCGATTACTGAACACATTACTCGACAGACGGCAGTTTCGGAAGTTTGGGAGTTAGGAGCCTTCCTCTTCCTTCAAATTCTCGGGCCCATGCACAGCGATGATGTGAATGCTATAGCGAGTAATATTACAAAATGGAGCGAAGACTCCACCCTATCGTCTCATATGAAACTCGAAAAAACGAGGACGGTGATGACGCACTTTGTAGGACTTGTCATGACGCTGCAGCAAGGTGCTGGTAAAAGGAAAGCTGCTGCTAAGAAAAGGTCTTTAGGAGCAAAGAAGCCGGAAGTACCAGCCAAGAGCTCTCTCCAGTCCTCTGGACGCATGCGAAGGGTTGTAAGCGCCGCCTCCCTCAATACTTTCGACTCCGACCCTAAAAGTCGTATGGATCCCGCAGAAAAGGCAATTGGCGCTGTTAATGACAAGGCGGAGATCGACGCCCTTCGAGACCAGGTGCGGGATAAGCTGCGTAGTTGCACACACGCTTTGAAGAGTCTTTTGAAGAACTCAGATTCCGACAAACAAAGCCGTGATGTTCTTGACAGACTTACCTTTCTGGGAAGTGTTGAGAATGGATTCTTTTGGGACGACAATTACGCATCTGATCAGCTTGATGAAGTCTGTAAGAACTCTACATTCAATGACGTGCTGAAAAAGTTACACGGATTGCTTTGCATGCACCCAGACGAAGCCGAACCGAAGTCCAAGGAAGCTCGCAGACGTCTGACTTTCTTTGTCAATTCTCTTTTCATGGACATGCCTGATGCTCCGTCAATCCATGATATGTTCTCGTGGAACGTCTTGACGCCGTACTATTCTGAAGATGTTACTTACAGCAAGGCCGACCTTGAGAAACGGTCCGACGCTCTGGGAGTCTCGACATTGCTTTACTTACAGACACTCTTTCGGTCTGATTGGAATAACTTCATCGAGCGTCTCGGTATCACAGACGAAGAGAAAATCTGGTCAAAAAAGTATGTAGAAGAGACTCGGCGTTGGGCCAGTATTCGTTCGCAAACGTTGTCAAGGACCGTCAATGGTCTCATGTACTGCGAAAAGGCTCTCCGTCTGTTGGCCAACTTGGAGCGTCTCGACGAGGACACAACCAACGATTTGATGGGAGAAAAATTTGGCTACATTGTTTCGTGCCAGGTATATGGTAGCATGAAGAGGAATCAGGATCCCAAAGCGGACGACATTGAAGCTCTACTCCATCGCTTTCCGCATATGCGAGTTGCATACATTGACACCATTCGCATCAATCGATCTGGAGCCTCCGTCTATTACTCCGTACTTGTAAAGAGTGATTGTAAAGGAGGTGTCCAGGAAATATATCGTGTGCGATTACCGGGAAACCCTGTGCTTGGAGAGGGCAAGCCCGAGAATCAAAATCATGCCATGATATTTACTCGCGGAGAATTCTTGCAGACGATCGACATGAACCAAGAAGGATACTTTGAAGAAGCCCTTAAGATGCGAAACGTTCTCCAGGAATTTGCTAAAAGAGAAGGTCCTCTCCCCACGACGATAATTGGACTTCGCGAGCATATCTTCACTGGCAGTGTCAGTTCTCTTGCGAATTATATGGCTATGCAAGAAATGTCCTTTGTCACTCTCGGCCAACGAGTTTTGACCCGACCTTTGCGCATTCGTCAGCATTACGGCCACCCTGATGTCTTTGACAAGCTCTTCTTCATCACTCGTGGTGGTATTAGTAAAAGCTCGAAGGGTATCAATCTTTCCGAAGATATTTTTGCCGGATACAACAATACCATCCGTGGCGGTGCTGTTGGATTCAAGGAATATGTTCAAGTCGGTAAAGGCCGCGATGTTGGCATGAGTCAAATTTATACGTTTGAAGCCAAGCTCAGTCAAGGAGCTGCCGAACAGAGTTTGTCTCGTGATGTCTACCGTGTATGCCAGAGATTGGATTTTTTTCGTCTCCTCTCTTTCTATTACGGTGGTATTGGGCATTATTTTTCCAACGTGCTGACCATTCTGACTGTGTACGTTGTTGTCTACTTGATGGCATTCCTTGCTATTTTCAATTTTGAAAAGATTGGCGACCGGGTTATTACTCCTATGGGTACAATCCAAATGCTGCTTGGAGGTCTCGGTCTTTTGCAGACAATTCCTCTCTTTGCTACTCTGGGCGTCGAGCGTGGTTGGTTGGTAGCTATCCAAGAAATCTTTTTAATTTTTGTCACTGGTGGTCCGCTGCACTTTATGTTTCACATCCAGACCAAGGCGATCTACATGGCGCAAACTATTCTTGTTGGTGGTGCCAAGTATCGAGCCACTGGACGCGGATTTGTGACACAGCACACTCCCATGGACGGCCAGTTTCGCTTCTTCGCTTCCAGTCACTTGTATTTGGGAATTGAGCTTGGTGCCGGACTTTTGCTGGTTGCTCTTTTTAGTCACGCCAAGCAGTACTTCGGCCGGACTTGGTCGTTGTGGTTGGCATCTGCATCCTTCATCTGCAGTCCGTTTTGGTTCAATCCCCTTACCTTTGACTGGAACGTGGTTGTGAATGACTACGGCTTATGGGCCCGTTGGATGCAAGGCGCGTCTGGTGGAGCTACGAGGAGCTGGACCATGTGGTGGAACGAAGAGAACGCTTTTTACAAGAGCATGCCGTTTCCATCGAAATTTTTGTATTACATCAAGGTACTTTTGTATCTCATGATGGCTGAAGGCATCCGCCAGTCGAACCTGCTCAAGACAGACATTACTCTGAATACTCCTACCTTTCCGGTTGGGGACGTTGTTATCTTTATCGTGGTTATCTTTGTTGTCGGCCGCCTCTTCCACTCCAGAGAAGCCGGTATGCCATATCCAGTCCGTCGAACTATTGGAATCTTGCTCTTTGCCTTTATGGTCGCTGCTATCATTACGTTATTCCTCGAAGACGCCAATTACGTTCGCTACGCACTGGCAGGCTACTACGGTGTTGGCGCGCTATGCTTGGTTGGTTTGCTCAATGGAGTCAAGATGGTCAAGCCTTTCTACATGGTGCATGATTTGATTTGCGGTCACATCATTTTTATCCCTCTGTTTTTGTTGGCAGCTCTTCAGCTGCCGAATCACATTCAAACATGGTTGTTGTACCACAATGCTCTTTCGTCGGACGTGGTCGTCAGCGACATTTTGCGCTACGCTCGTAAGACTCAAGAATCTAGTGGCGTCGAAGTGGACGAAGATTTGGCCGAACAAGTGTCGGAACTCAAGAAGATTGTTCAGCGTCAGGAGCAGCTCTTGGCCACTGCCGGTTTTGTGCAAGGTGCTGGTCAGACCAACTCGGGTATGAATGATAGCATTGCCAATATTATTGGGACCGAATCTGGAGCACCGTCCACGGCCATCGTGCCGGAACCGGAAATTCCGGTGCGTCAGAGCACGGGTGGTCGTTACGGTCGAGCCTTTAGCATGTCTGGTATGGACGTGTGGGGTGACATGGCCCTGGGTGACATGGCCCTGGGCGATACAACTGATCCGCGTCAAGATATGAGCATGCCAACCGGTGGTGGTCCTATATCGAGCACCAATCCTAGCCACCCAGCTTCCAATATGCAAGGATTTTCCTTCACGCAACCGGATACCATGCCTCCCAGGTAAAGAAAAAAAAGGGCCAAAACCGAACCAATCTAAAAAAAATGAAAAAAAGGGGGTCTAAAGTGAAGTTCCTTTCCCCCAACCTGCCACGTTGTATTTGTATGTTTTTTGTTCGTAAGCAAAGCTAGCTCATTATTATTTACTACCTGGTATCAGAAAAGTAAAAAGATTGAGAGTTCCTACCTGGTAGTACTAGCTAGTAGTAGTAGTCTAGTACTCAACCGAAGTATTTTATCCTGTAGTATTGTTGCGTAGAGTTCCATAGAGTAGTCTAGTAGTACGAGCATTCATTACTTGACTTTGAAAGCCCGGGATATTCCAGCAAGGACTGGCCGGCGTAGACGCCCACTAAGAAAAAAAGACCGCGGCAATGAAGATAAAATTATTAGAGTAATTATTTTGCCCGTTTCAACCTTTTTTTACTATTAATAACCATTATTGCGTTATTTACCTTGCGACAGACATCATCAACAACAATAATAGTATTATATTATTGTAGCGTCACCTGTCCACTTTAGTAGACTACAGTACTTGTCGTGTTGCAAGAGTTTAAAAAAAGATACTGTATTATTTTTTGTGGGCTTGAAACACCCAGAGAGCACGATTCCAGACCTACTAGTAGCTACTGAGAACCAATGAGTACAACGACAGCACAACGACGAAAGCAACCCAAAGCACCGGAATCGCTTTCCTTGGAAACACCCATTGTTGAACCACCCAGCAATGAAAAGACAGCAGCAGCAGTAGTCGTAAAAGCCACGGTTCGACGGCGCAAATTTGGAACGGGACCCTTCGATGAACACTGGTTGAACGTGGACTGTTGTGGTTTAACGTGTGCTCTGATCACGTACGGATTGCATCTGTACGCCGTGTATACGGTGTGTTTTATTATGATCCCTCCCTGGATGAGCAGCAAGGACGATGATGGGATTCGACAGCTAACCGCAGCGGGACACTTTCATCGTGCTGCCTTTACCATCATTGCTGGTTTGGCATGTTTGGCACATTTTAAAGCCATGGTAACGAATCCAGGAGCGGTTCCACCCGATGCCAAACCCGTGCCTTCTCCGGAAGAAATGGAAGCAGCAGCAGCAGCAGCAGCAGCAGCAGCAACAGAAGGAGGAGGAGGAGAAAAAGACAACAACAAAGCACTACTGGGAGATCAGAAAAAGGGTATGCGATTGTGTCGGCGGTGCAATGCATTCAAACCACGACGAGCACACCATTGCAGTGTTTGCCGTCGATGCATTATCAAAATGGACCGTACGTTGATATGTTGTATTTGTCGAGATATCTGTTCGTTGATGGGACGATTTTTGATTTATCGACTTTTTCTTACGATTTTTATTCCTCTTTATTTTTTTAATTGCACGGTCCTGGGCATTCCAACATGATACGATATTGTTTCAAAACGACACAGACCACTGTAAGTTGTTTCGATTGATTGAAGCTTTTCTGATTTTTTGCTTTTGATAATTGTCGTTGCTGACACTTTATTTTCTCGTCGCTTTTTCAATCCAACTGCTGCTGCTGCTGCTGCCTGCTTGCCTGCTTGCCTGCTTGCCTGCTGTACCAAAATCAAATTCCAAAACAAAATCAAATTCCAAAAATATATTCCAAAATTCAAAACAGGTCCTTGGGTCAACAATTGTGTGGGAATTGGCAATCACAAATACTTTTTGCTCTTTATTTTTTACACGTTCTTGTCGTGTGCCTACACCATTGTTATTTTAATTTCGTGGTTCACAATTTGTATGCGACACACCGGACGCGGACGACACGTTCGAGACGTTGCCTGTTTGGATAGTCCCCGCCATTTGCTCAACTTGCTGGGACTGGTGGTCGAAGCAGTACTGTTTGGCATGTTTACCTCTTGCATGATGGTAGATCAGTCCGATGTGATTTCATCTAAAATGACGCACATTGATCGATTGAAGGGCGGGGGCGAAGTAGGTACCGCATCGCTGGGGGGAGTTGCCGAAGTCTTTGGAGTTGGCGAAAAGATAGAACACGGTGCTAATACGTCGAGATTCCGATTCGACTGGCTCTCTCCAATTCACAGGGTGTGTTTCCCTCCAAATTTACGAGACGATGTTATGGGCTTCTGTCGACCGTGTGTTAACATGTCGAACCAGAATGCAGATAATGATACCGAGCTAGTGCCGTTGCGGAGCGGGTTGCGAAGCGTGGCTGAGATTGTTTGAGCAAGGCACCAAGATGTGCTGCCCTTTTTTTGGAATTCCTGCTTTCTCTTTTGCACATGTATATAAGAGACTATTGTTTTGCCATATATTTGTCTTTAGCCAATTAAAGTTCCCAAACAATTGCTGGTATTATTATTTTCTTTTTAAAATATAATTTTTTCCAAACACATTTAATGTAAGTATTCTACAGTTGTGTTCTAACAACTTTGAGAAGTAGTTGAATATCCTTCTTTTCAATCATGAGCATGTCGCTTTGCTTGGATTGCCCGCCCATGAGATTGGAGCCCTGCGAATTTGTGTTTTTATCAAAACGGAAAAAAGAGGTTAGTATGCGCATCCTAGAGAAGATGAAACTTACAAAATCGATCCAGTTGTTACTTACAAAGCCAGTTCCCACATATTTCTCCAAAATGTTATGCACTTTTTCCATACTCAAGAACGGGTAGCGCTTGTTCCTGGCCGATGCATTTTCGGGCATGAGCAAGACAGGAAGATCGCGATCCAGCATGGCTGAAGTCAAATTCTTAATCTCATCAAAGCAATCACGAAGACCTTCTACTCCCGTGTTATCGGCAAAACGAATGAATTCGCTGACATCCAAGGACAAATTCTTGATACCGTACGCATCAATCTTGCTAATGGCAGGAATATTGCCAGCACCCTGGCCACCTTCGCTGGCACGAGCCGTCAGCAATTTTACCAATCGCTCAGCTACGTGGCCGCAGCAAGAAAAGTGCAATCCATTCCTGGAGCCCTCGTCCATGGATCCCAGACTTGCAAAGACATCGGTCATGTAGCCGATAATGGCCTGGCAGTACGCATTGGAAACAGGCCGCTCAGTTTTCGCCACCCAGTTGTGATTCTCGAGACCAATATTGATGTGCGAGTCCAACTTGGTTCTACAAACATCGTAAACCAAGGTGTACATGCTACCCACTTGAGCATCGCAAGCCTTGTTGGCGCCCTTCAGGGTCTTTTCGGCGTAGGCAAAAGTGTCGTCAACTTCGTGCGATCGAACCAACCCAATGTGACACATACCACGCATTAATGTACCAAACAATCGGGGTAGAATATTCTGCAAAGCCAAGAGATTGGCCATTACTTGCACCGCTTTGTTAATATCGGCTTCTTCCAACACATTATCACTGTCTTTCATAGCTACTGCGGCCACATTGATGCACTCTTCAACGCAATCCAAAACGAATCCAGCTGCAGCATTGCCCTTTTTCTTTTCCGGAAACACCTGACCCAACTCTTCTTGGTTCAAAGTAAAGGCAGCACATGCAATAGCACGGGCATGAATGGATCGGACCACGTCAGGAACCGAGGCTGAAAAACTGTAAATGTCGTCCTCTCGCCCGAATCCAAGACTTGTCTTGGAAGCATTGTTCTTCTTCTCGTATTTCATGGTCGCGAGCCCAAAGGGTAGCCCAACAACCTCTGGTGCCGGTATGTTGTCGTTGCCATCTGAGGAAGGCGGACGGTACTCAGCGACCATTGGCGCTTTATTGTCCTTTTCCATGATGGCTCGTGTTGACTTGAGTTGCTCATCCTGTGCCACCTTCAAGGCAATCATGAGAATGTCCTTGTCCATGGCCAGCAATTCACGATCACTTCGTCGAGTAGTAGAAGAGGGATGGACGGTTCGCAAACCAGACCTAAAGGCGGCCATCAAACTCGATGCACGCACAAGCTCTTGGAGACTGGCACCTTTCGCCCGTGATCGCAACAAGGTGCCGAGCTCAGTCACCAAAGCTCGCTCGTATCGCTCGGATGATTGGCGGAAACGACTTGCACTGAGCGCAACAGTAGGCTTGACTGATTTTTCAGATTGCTTTGCTTTTTCTTCCTCTTCTTCATCCGGAAAGGAACCCAGCTCCAATGCCGCTTCAACGGCACTAAAGCCAACGACACTGGCACACAAATGAGGCAATCGTGTAGCAAAGAAAATACGATCGGTTCCAACACTGACATCATCGCCCGTCAACGAAGACAAATAACTCGTCTTGCCACCGGCCTTATCGTCTTCATTCTTTCCACTTCCAATCTTGGTATCACCAAATCGATTCTGTTCGTAATACTGCACAAATTCCTCCGATTTTCCGAGTAGACTAAAGGCTTGCTCGGCACGACGGACAGGATGAACAGATTCTGAGAGACCCACTAGCTTTTGATCGTCCTCCTTGCTGCAAAAGTGCATTCGGAATTGAGTGAATGATTCAGTTGTGCGAAAAACATACCAAGTTAGACACGAGCATGCCAACAATAAGAAGCAAATTAGTCCCTGGCACAAATTCCAAACTTACTGACTGGCAGAATCTTCAAATAAAATCGAAGGGGTTAGCAAGGCTGCCCAGGGCTTGTACTTGTCGCCACTACCACCTCCCAGACTCAGCGGCTTGCTACCGCCCGATCCACGAAATCCCAGCGTTCTACTGCCGCGTTGCGAGTTATTGCCGTGGTTGCTTCCACTGAGTCCGTGTCGGCTTCCTGACAGATTGCGACTTCCATCTTGGGTCATGCTTTCCGTAGGGTCCAACAACAAGCTAGATCCAATGGCCCAGCACCGGTACCATCCAAAAGCGGCTGCAAAGGCCTCGGCTCGTCGCTCCATACCAGGTTGAGTGGCTTCCAACAGTTCCGCTTCCTTTTTGCCGTCTCGTTCGAACCAATAGGCGACCCGGACCGCCCGAGCCACGCTACCGGACTGATCCACCCGACTAATTAGATTGTCGGCCGTCTTGGCTCTCCATTCGTACGATGGTGGTACCAATCCACCCAATCCCAAGCTGCCGGGACCCATGGCCATGCTGTGGCTGCACTTGCGGAGGACGGCATTGCCCGCCTTGGCACCGTCTCCTCCGCTCCTCAGTGCCAGAAACCATCCATTCAATCCTCGTCTGGCATTCATCAAGACTTGATTTTCAATTTTTGGCAACATGGCAATGGCGCGGTGCCCAAAAGGTGTATCTTCCAAACTGGTTATGCGCTTTTTTGGTTCCTTGTCCGCGTGTTGCAGTTGCTGTTGCTGTTGTTGGTGCTGCTGCTGTTGGGTATTGGTTGTAGTTGCGTTGGCATCGTCTCCATTCAAAGCGTGATTGGACTGTGCATTCCAAATTTCCGTGTAGACATCGTCTCCAAACAAAGATGAAAGAGGTGTTGTGAGTGCCGTCCTGGCCTCATCCACCGCATCGAGGGCCGCTCTGGGCCGGCCCAGCGACGCCTGTCGCTTGGCCCGTTCAATCCATGTCGCTACTTGTTGGCAGGCCGTTACCATGACATGGAGTGTCTTTGCCCGAGCATGAGCCTGTCGTGCATCTTCCCACAACAGTGCTGCCTGGTGCATAGGTCCGGCAGTATTTTCTTCCAATTCGCGCTGTCCTTCTTGCAATCCGTTGGCCAGATCGGCACTGGGTCCACCCAATGCTGCTACCTTGGCTACGCTGGCCAAGAAGACTTCACTGTGATCGTGACAAATTTGTGAAATTCGACTGGCATTGTCTTTGGTTTCTTGAACCAAATCAGCGTGCAAATCGCGGTCCAGCCCTTTTTCCAGAGCCGTCGCAACGGCACTGGCTACCATCCATTCGTGGGCTTCTGGGTGGACGCCAGCAGCACCTTCTCCATCTTTCTTGTCGGGACGAGATTGGACATCGGCAACCAATCTACGAACGGCTTCTTCTCGACGACGACGAGCTCTGGCCGTGAGAGTGGGAGCTTGCGCACGACCGGATTTCTTGTCCGGAGAGGAAAGATCCGGATTGGTAGTGGCAGCTTCGGTTGTCATTTGTGTTCTACTACCTAGTACTATTGTACGCAGAAAGTAGTTGGTTGTATTATTTGTATTGGTTTGGTTTTAGACACCCCGTCTCTGGTGCAGTGATGATGGAATTGATGCCTTCTTTGTGCTGTTGTGTACCACTGCTGCTAGATACTTTTCTTCAAACTTCTTTCCCACAGTATCTACAAATATTAGTAGAATCATAGATGGAAGCAATGGTATTAACGAGTAGTATTAGAGTATTATTTATTAGGAATAGATCCTCGTTGATTGTTGGAAGAAATGCTACAGCAGTGAATAAGGCCCGTTGAGACTGGTAATCTTGTACGCAATCTGTCGATGGAAGCACAAAGTTTCGTGGTTGACCGGTAATTGGAAAGACGCGTATTTGATCGTTGTACCAGGTACTGGTAACAACACTAAAATAAAATCGAATTTAACGCAACAACTAATAACGAACCGAACACTTCGCTCGTCATCACAGCTCACAACACACAACACCACAGAAACTTCCAGAAACTCTTTACATTTAGACATTGTATTGACAATAATCACGCCATTACCATACCAATACCGCCCACCACCGATCACATATTATATCAGTGGCAAAAATGTCCCAATCATACGCCGCTAGGCTCTCAGAATACAAGAACAAGGGTGTTTGTGGATTGCCCGAAAATCAGGAAAGTCATCGAGTCACCAACATTAAAATTAAGAAACTAGCGAAACTTCTTGTGGAAGCTAAGAATGTTGTCATCATTACTGGTGCAGGCATATCAACAGGAGCAGGAATTCCTGATTTTCGTGGTCCCAAAGGAGTGTGGACGCAAGAGCGAGAGAGAAAAAAACAAGAAGCCCTAAAAAAGAAAGAAGAAGCGAAAAAGAAAAAACACGTTAAGAGAAAAATTTCAAAAAGTAACGACTTTAGTGCATCCAAGAGATCAAAAGTCGACGATATGAGTGATGTTATTACAGGAGCTGCTGCTGCTGCTGCTGCTGTTGCTGCTGCTGCTGCTGCTGTTGCCAATCTTTGTAACGACGCATCAACATCAGAGAGTAGTACTTCCTGTACGCCAACAAAAACAGCAAACACAGATGATGAAGAAAGCAGCGACGATGGCAAGCAGCAGCCACCACAATCATCTGGACCACGACGACAATCACCACGATTAGCATCCAAAACATCACAAGCCACTGTGCTAGAAAATTTTGCCGATGCTAGACCAACCCTTTGTCATCGGGCCATTACCAAACTGGTTCGCGAAAGAAGAGTTCATTATTGTACGTTTTGTATTGTAGTTTTGTTTTGCAGTACCTCGTGGCGGCACTGGATTTATTTCTCACCCAGTACACCAATTGTTCTTCCTCTGATAAAAAACCAACGACTGAACCAGGTATTACACAAAATGTTGATGGACTCCACCGTCGATCCGGCTTATCTCGCAACCATCATGCTTCCGTTCACGGATGTGTGTGCACCGAAAAATGCGAATCCTGTGGAGCCGAATTTTTTCACGATTTTGATGTGGGTGGCATGAGTTTTGCTCCGACTGGACGTAAATGCCAATTATGCCACGACGGTATCCTGAGAGATACCTTGTTGGATTGGGAAGATGGACTACCGGAAGATGATTTTGAACGATGTCACGACGAATTGGAGCGACCCGGAACTTTTTGCTTGTGTTTAGGAACGAGCCTGCGTATCATTCCAGTCGGCGAATTACCTCTACTTGCCGCCAAATTTGCCATTTGTAACTTACAAGCCACACCGATGGACGATCAGGCTTCGTTAGTTATCCGTTCTCCCGTAGATCATGTCATGTCGGAATTGATGAAAACATTGGGATATCAAGGTTGGGAAAAAGAATCCGCACCAGAAATTGAACGAGTCTGGAAACCTTTAAATTTTACAAAAGGTAGCTGGCCCCCCAAAAGACAAGGCGACGAACACGATAGTACCACGGACGACGAGGATGTCGAAGCGATGAAACAAGCAGCGATTCCAAATCAACAAGGAGTGACTGACGATATTGAAGTTTCTGATCAATTGTCTGCTGCGGATGGAAATGTTAAGCAGTCGACGGAATTGCAGAACGAGATTGAAGGTGTTGCCAACGTGAGAGCAGTTCAGCAAATAGAAAATGAGCTTCAAAATGACAGCGAAGGTGCTGCTGGTGATGTTGGTATTGTTAATACGAAAGCGAAAATACCGCAGCTTGATGACGTGACCTGCAGAGGCATCGAAGCTGTGCCTGAAGCTCCACTCCTTGGTTTCAACAACGATGTATTTATCACGAAACGAAAGGCAGAACAGGCCAGCGAGGTATCTACGGCGATAGCGGCGAGTAACGAACAACAACAGGGCGACGAAGCCAGCCCTTCGAGCGAAGTAAAGAGTAGAGATCCAAACGTGGGAATCGATAGCGACGCGGAAGCCACAAGAGGAACATCGGCGAGAAATGAACAGCGCGATAAAGCAAGCGTTTTGAGTGAAGCCGACAGTGAAGACCAGACACTTGGCATTACGAGGGACGACGAAGCATTCTTTTCGGATCGGAAAGCAGGGACTAAGAGTGACTATGATGATAAAGAGAGCGAAAATGAAGATGTCGTACTTCAAGTTTGGGAAGTCATTGAAATTGCAGACGACAGTGACGAGGAGAATAGCAAAAATGCTGCAAATGCCCAAAAACAGGCAACGAAAGAAAACAATACTGATGACGAAACGATCGACATGAGACCGCCAAATGAGGCCTCTTTGCCGCATCCGCAACCAACAGAAAAGAACTCTGACAAGAAAGTGGCAAAGGACGAAAGCGAAGCACGAGAGATTCCTTCACAGGCTCTCATAACTGCTTGACACAGTCCTTTCAAATGATTCAATCGAGGACATTGTTTGGCAGAAAAGTTCTACATGCGCAGCCAACTTAAAACTTGAGTCTTCTTTCAAGTGACACTTGGCATGTCTGGTACTTCAGAATCATGATTTTACTCATTCTATTTTCTCATTGTTTTAGATTTTAAATTGTTTCACTAAGTAATGATCAACTCTGTCACCCTTTGGGGTGCCAATGGTTGCCTTCGGGTAACCTTGGCGCCCGTTGTGATCCCCGTAATTAGACATTCAATTTTTTTTTTAAATTGTTTCACAACGTGCCAGAATCATCTACTAGTAGTATGTGTTTCTTGTTGTTGCCTTCAACAGCTAGTACTAGTAGTAGTATGGCGCAACAGCGCGGCTTACCATTCTACTACTACTAGTGCCTTGCACCTACTACACTGGTACTAGCTAGCTAGTAGTAGTAGTAGAGTACTCGGAATGCTACTGCCAGGTAGTTTTAGCAGCAGCCTCACACTGCAGTTCCACCTGGGCGTGGCGTACTGTTTTGATTCGTCACTCTTCGATTCACTTTGCCAGCTCAAAAGGAAAACTGGCACTGGCATAAACTGGCAGACGACTAGACTAGTACCTGGGGGATAGTACCGGTAGTAGGGTCCACCAGCCAGGTACTAACTCCGAGTAGCTACTACTACTAGTCTGCTACTCTAGCTAGTACCAGGTAGTACTACTGGTACCTGCTGGTAGTAGTAGTAGTCTACTGGTGGGTGGTACTTGAGAGTACCTGGTACATGGTACCAGGGTACCGGCAGATACTAGGTACCTGGTACCATAGTAAAGTACCTGGTACGTACGAACCAAAGAACAAGCTATTTACAGCTCGACTCTGAAATAAATCATTGTACTCGCGCTACTTAGGAGTATTGAGTAGTAGTAGTAGTAGGGTAGTACTCCTCTCGCTCTACAGTACTAGCTATGAGTTCTAGTACTACTATCAGGATAGTAGTACCACTACGCTAGTACTACTAGTACTATTAGTACTACGGTACTAGCTAGCTATTAGTACTGCTACTACTACGCACTGGAGAACTGGTCGTGATGTCCGTCTCCAAGAGATGGCTAAACGCGAAGACGCTGAGATGATTGAGTACAGCATAGCACACGTACTCGCAACTGAAAAAAGTACCACTCATGCAATGGAAAAGCAAGTTGAAATCAATTGGAGTTTTTTTTTTCAACTGTTACATTCGTAATCTTCCTTCCGGAAAACAACAAAAACCAAAGTGTTGCAGCAACACAACTTTAGCAAATTTCAAACATAATAATACGATGAACAATTCGGAAGAAGGTCCCGCGAAGGACACAGAACAAAAGCAAGACGGGCTCGCACAGAGTGAGGCTTCATCGCATCGTACTACTGGTAGTAGGGAGCTTGATAAACTGCCGTCGGATACGGATGTTGACAAACGAGGTAAATTCGAGGCGTACCTGGCCTACCATGAAAATGAAGGAACGTCGAAACCTGCTGCATTGCCTGATAATGCTGGAACAGTTGCTGCTGTACAAACCAATTCAGCTGCTAGTACTACTGCTTCTTTGCCAGCGGCAGGTGTTTCGGCAAAGCCCGGAAAACAGATTGAACAGAAACAGCTACAACTATTGCTGTTAGAAGAAGAAGAGGAACAAGAGGAAGAACAGGATATGATCCTGCAGCCCGTGATGCCATTGCCATCTCCACGAGTGCCAAACCCTCAAGCGACTTCACCGGGTGCGTATGCCTCTGGTGGTATTCATGGATCGCGTCGCGTGCGTTTGGCATCAATCGACTCTGCAAGATTTTCGATAGCATTAGACATGAACGATCGCCTGAGTTCTGGAACCATGTCTATTGGTACTAGTAGTGTCACCACAGAACAGCTGTCACCTAACGTAACTGGTGCGGAAGAAGGTAAGCCGGGACTAGTAGAGGCGTATCCGATCGAAAACGATCCACACATCGAATTGGCTAGCCCGGAAAACTCTTTGGGACGAAGGAAAAGGACGGAGGACAGCCAATCGTCTTCTTGCCTTAACACGTCGCGCATTCTTGCGATTTCTTTGGCCGTACTTGTTTGCATTGGAGCGGTCCTTATCTGTGTCTTTAGCCTGGGTGGTCGCTTCAACGGAAAGGACGAGAAGACAATCAATGATAATGCTGTTTCTCTGGCGAACACCTCAATAACACCGGAAGTCTACCTGAAACAACGCCTGCCGCAAGAGACCCTCGACGCAATAGACAATTACAATTCGCCCCAATCGAGAGCCTTCGATTGGCTTTACCAAGATCCCGTGTTGTTTGATTACACAGAACAACGATTACGCCAACGATTCGCTTTGGCCTCACTCCATTATTCTACCAATGGTACAGCATGGATCCGCGACAAGGATTGGCTATCTTACGATGTGCACGAATGCTATTGGTACTTTGCTGGTAGCATGACTCTGTTTGGTGTTGACACGACTGCCGACTCGCCGTGTCAAAGCTTGGATGCTAGCAACAACAACAACAAAACCAACAACACGGACGATTACAAACTCCTCTGGCTCTCTCGAAACAATGTCGATGGACCACTTCCAAATGAGATATACTGGTTGACCTCCTTGGAAAGCATTGATTTTGCAATCAACAACGTCAGTGGCACCATTGCATCCAACATTTCCGATTTAAAATCTTTACAGCAATTTTCTTTTCCGCGAAACAAGCTATCCGGCTCTCTTCCAGTAGATGCTTTGGAGGCCTTGGCGGATAGTCTCACAGTTCTCTTTCTCGCGGACAACATGATGTATGGGACTATCCCTTCAGAAGTTGGATTACTAAGAAAGATAGAGCAAATGACTTTACAATCGAATGGTTTCACGGGAAGCATACCAAGTCAAATGGGTCTGCTGGAAAATTTGACTATTTTTGGACTGCATGATACCCTAGTTTCAGGCACCGTTCCTACAGAGTTTGGCCGGTTGTCATCCTTACAGTATATCTATGCCTTTGGCAATCAGTTCACAGGGCCCATTCCATCAGAAATTGCTAAAATACCCCAACTGGCTTGGATTCACTTAAATGGGAACAAACTGACTGGCAGCATTCCGACGGAGTTTGGTCGATTGAGCGCTGTCATGAAAGAACTTAACCTTGCAGGCAACAATATTTCTTCAACGATTCCGTCTGAATTGAATCTATTGACATTGTTAGATCAAATAGATCTCAGCAATAATCAGCTCACTGGGACCATCACATCGCTGCTTGGGCAGCTGTCCCAATTGGTCACGTTGCAACTGGCTGGAAACCGTTTTTCAGGGACATTGCCCTTTGAGCTTGGCAATTTGAAGAATTTGGAGACCATGAACTTGTCACAAAACAAATTGACAGGTTCTCTTCCGCTTGCATTTGGAAGTCTTTCGAGTTTAGAAGAACTCGTGTTGACCCAAAATGACTTTACAGGGACACTTCCACCTGCTTGGGGCTCACTTCACTCCATTGTCGCTTTGGATCTTTCTGATAATGACTTGTCAGGTACTGTTCCGATGAACTACAGCTTTTGGTCCAAGCTTTCCAGTTTCAATATATCTTTCAATCCCAAGCTCAATGGATCCATTCCCAGTAATTTATGCAGTACTCTCAACGCTTCCTCGCTTGGCTTTGATTGCACAGCTCTTCTCTGTGGATGCGATTGCCCTTGTTTCGTCTGAGGTCAACGTTATTAGCTGACTAGAATTCATGTTTTTCAAATTTCCAAAATCTGAATTTCTATGTATTGGAAATTGGAAGTCGACCTCGGTTCAATAATATAAAGTTAAAACGAGTAGGTACCAGTGTACTAAAAAATATCTAGCCAAAATCTCCTGCCCATTAAGGCTGTAACTTGTCTGTACTCAATGCCAGAATCGAATAATCGAGAACTTGTATTTTAGCGTACTGGTACGTAACACAACGACACTGATATGATTCCTCTACTGTACGTAGCTACCATTAGCTAGCTATGAATACTACTAGTAGCCACTAATAGTAGCCACTCGAGTTGCTAAGTAGCTCATCTACTACGATAATACCTGGTCTTTGGGAGGACCCTAAAGGAGACTACGTAGGATTACTACTAAGTTCTACAGGGAGCACATCCCAACAAGGCAAAACCACTAAGTCCTGTGCATTAAAATCACAAGGGAGCTTTAAGCCTGCTTTTAACTAGTGCCTCCCGTGTGAATTTAGTGCACGAACATCATAATAATATCATATTCGTACTAGTAGTAGTCTAGTAGTCTATTCGTGTATTC
>Ga0100402_1002462_pt1 | contig 20822 bp, 13 predicted proteins | sample CryGeyme20150102_FD_80419 | JGI IMG/M metagenome (GOLD analysis project Ga0100402, IMG submission 80419) | Groundwater microbial communities from Crystal Geyser aquifers in Utah, USA - Crystal Geyser metaG 2015-0102 | ecosystem: Environmental > Aquatic > Deep subsurface > Groundwater | place...
AGATTTTAAGCTACTGTTGATGTTATTTGGTGGTCTATAGCTTGTGTTCTAGTAGCTTTTGTCAAGGAGTGAAGGTTGTTGTTGTTGTTCAAAAAGACACACACACTTTTTTTTTTTTCTCGTGCGCGAGATTTCCTGTTGCCAGGTTTTTTGCAAAGTGCTGTAATAGTTTTTACAAGGAGGGCAGATGATAATTAATATTCTGGTCGATTATATGTGTGGATCGACGATTAAAAATGACTACTTCTAGTACCTAGTAGCATTTTGCAACCACGACGACGATCGAGAAAAGCAATATAATAAAAATTAAAACGAGAACTCTTCTAGTCATAGTTGATAGTCTAGAGAAGTGTCAGACTGTACCTGGTACTATTATTTGAAAAAGTACCATCCATACTACCAGTACCTGGTACTAGAGTATCCACTACTAGTAGGAATAGATCCTTGAATATGAAAGGCTACCACCACCGTTAATTAGATGTTCAATTTTTTTTACCAGGTACCAAAGTAATGGTAGTACTTGGGTACTGGTACTCTAGTACGGTAGTGGTACTGGTACTAGCATATTAGAATGGCCTATTGAAGCTAACAAGTCGGGATTGTCATCAATCGATGATCATCTAATGGTAAAAGCAACAAAAGGAACAGTAAAGGCAAATATTTGAGCTGAAAAATACTACGTACCGCAAGACGTGTTACTTTGGTGAAATTTTGTCTGCTGGTCATAATCGTAGAGGATTGTTTTGACTACTAGTACCTGGTAACTACTACTGTACATAAGAATTATTATTATTATTTGTGATAATTTCAAATTTTGTCCTAAAAAAAGAAGTTACTTCTTGTAACATTACCTGGTACTGGTACCTGGTACTAGTACTACCAGGTACAGTAGTAGACAACAAACTCCAATACTACTAGGTAGGCCAATAGATGCGAAGTACTCACTAGGTAGCGAGCTTTCAGCTTCCGCTGGCTACCAGGTACTTACAACAGCGTGGTATTGATAGTAGTACCATTACGACTAGCTACCTGGTAGTATCTACCTGGTACCTGGTACGTACCGCTACCTACTAGCATCAATCTTTCCGCTGCTTTCTACAATAGGTTTTCACACTTAAGGGTACCACCCGTGGCGAGTACTTCTCCCCTAGTATTAGGGGTGTACTACTACCTGGTAGTACCGTATTTCGTAACAAAAGACTGCCATGTTCTTCTTAACTTTCTTAAACAAGTGAAATCGGATGACAGAATAAGATGACATTTACTGGGATATTTAGATATCTTTTACTTCCAATAACCCTTTTTGGTAGACACAGTTTACAAGTTAATTGAAAACAATAACCTTTTGAACAAGCAACATGTCCCACAGATACAAAAAATACAAAAGCGGCAGTACCAGGTAACTGACGCAGTTGTACAGCCACAAAACCTTGCATCCAAAATTGAAAACGTAGTTTTCACTTTCGATTGCATAATCGCACTAACTCTTGCAAAGCCAACGAAGACGAAGGACAAGCATCCAGAATCAAAAACTTTCGAAATAGCTGCTGTCCGAGGAAGAAAACTGGACCATCACTAACCACCATGCTTCACTTCTTGACTCAGAAGCAAAAGCTTCTTTTGGCGATCCTTCTTTCTATCCTATTGTTTTCGTGCCCCTCATCGGCCCAATCATCAGACTTCGAGGGTTTGGGTGATGATGGTGACACTGTAAGTCCGCTCACAACAGCTCAAGCGTCAACGACAAACACTTCGAATTCTTCAAGTATACCTCTCGCTACGTTGTTTCCAGACACCAACACAACAGCTGAACCCATTGCAGATTCAGCAGCTGTCGCATCTTCCGCATCAGATGCGGGCTTTCGAGAACGAGTATTTTTTACCATGAAATACGGATTCGAAAATGGAAAACAGCGAGCCGCCACCGAAGAGGAAATCTTTGAGTTGATTTGCATCACAACCGATTACATTGCAGTAACAGTTCAAGACTACCTTGCTCGCGAGAGAAATAATACGCGCCCCGTACTTGCCTTTGCCACGTTTGTGGATTGGAAAGCCGACGAGACGAACGAATTTCTGCACGAATCCATCACCTTTCTGGCGGATATTCAATACTCCGACGGAGGACCTGGACCTCTCTTGGTAAATCGCGAGGATGTCTTTGATGCCTTTGATCTGACGGAAGAAGAAGTGGCCGCCTACATTACCGATTATGTGTGGACAACATCTGCTTCAAGTGTATTTTATGATACTGTACGAGTGAATTACAATGTGAGACAGAACGGAATCAGCAGTGTCGATCCTTCCAACACGGAACGAATACCGATCGTGTCATGTGGCAATACACGCTTAACTCCGGCTGTTCCCGGCTATTCAGATGCATCTGCCTCTCCACCTCCAACATGGAGTGCAGCTCCGACACTTGTTCCCACTGTTTCAGTGGCACCATCGATGGCCCCTTCCATCAGTCAAGTCCCTTCGTTTGAGACTAGCATGGCACCCACTACTTTGGTCCCTGTCACGCCAGCTTCTACTGCGGCTCCTACAATGACAGAAACCGTACCAGAATCAGCCACAAAAGAAATGGTATACTTTCGCTTGGATATTACGGCATCGCTTGATGCACTCACTAGCGATGAGGACGAGGAGGACACTACAATCCTTGATACTATTCAATTGATCATGTGTCATACCAATAGCTTTATCCAGAAAGCTTTGCAGGCTACACTAGAAAACGATGGTTCCGTCAAAAGTAGAACCACCAACATTTCTTGGCTGTCCAGTCAAACAAGTTCCGCAACCATTGTTACTATTTTTTTTACACTGGATGCCGTTCGTGGTACAAACGAAGCAGAGACAATTCCAACTGACGTGGTAGTCTCATCCATTACAGCAACAACTGAGGACAAGACTAACACTAATCAGGCGCTTATGGATCACTATTTACAAGTCAGTGATAATAACAGTGACCGATTTATGCGAAGCATTACGGAGTCAATACTCCAAGATTTACCCGAAGGAACTCCTGTGCGAGTAGGACGAATGCAACTGGCAGAGTGTCCTTCCGTGTCACCAGTGTTCGCGGCTTCCTCCCACCTGCCCGTGGCTTCTTACAACCAGGGGGAGTATCCTTACGATGAACCCGCCATGCAAATTCTTCTGGAGTTTATGGTGACCAATCTGAACTTCGTTACGAGTCCCAACGCTGTGCTCAATGATGGTTTGGTAGACACTTTTCCAATTTTCATGAAATTCCTCATTCCGAAATTGCAACAAGCACCAGCCAATTCCAGTCTAAGAAGTCGCCGCGTTCTTCACGATTATGGATCTATCGACCTCGTCGACGGGTCAGCCAAGGTCTATCAGGCCACAGAAGTTGAATGTCCTGCCTTTGTCCATCCCGACTCTATCTGTCACACTGTACGAGCAAAGTTCCAAATACACATGCCCGTTCACAGTCATGAAGATGGAGGCAGTCCCGAAGGTGGCCTTGTTGGGACCACCATTAACGATGCTAGTGACATTCGCCGTATTTATCAAGTTGGTACCTATCGTGCAATCCTCGACGGGACCTATTATCAAATTTTGAAACAAGAGCGACCTGACACAGCCATTTATATCGGGACAGTCCCACCACCACCGGAGGATGCAAATGATTTCTTGGCCGGTGTCAGTACCGCGGACTGGCTCATTGTTATCTTATTCATTCTTTTGGCAATTGCTTGTTGCTTGATTCTTGGCTGCATTTGCCATCGTGTCAACGAGAACCGTCAAGAACGAGTCCGTAAAGAGGAAGAAGATTTTGAAATCGAAAGGCTGCGACAAGAAGAAGCCATTCAACGAGAAATGCAAGCACAGCAGAAGCGCCGCGATTCGCTTGCGTCCACTGCTGCTTCGTCAAATCAGCTCACAAGGTGCCACGAATTTTCATCAAGGACTTCCCATTCCAATCGGCCAACTCTTGCCAGTATTCAAGGGGCGCGATCATTGAGGTCTTTACATTCGCAGCGGTCATTGCAATCACAGCCAAATTCAACCCGTTCTCTTCCATCGCCAAATTCTTCCAAGTCGGTACAGCCTTATCCTTTGCAAGTACGACCTTCCCAGCAGCTTCGCCGTAGCTCTATGAGTTCTATTGGCTCGTTTGGAACAAACCATGAGCAGCCTGCGAACCAATCGCAACGTTATGGCAATTCATCGAGTTCTATAGGTTCCTTGGGAGCACTAAGCGAAAAGTCTGACGAAGACTCGGACGTGGAAGAATTTTTTGACGAGAAAGTTGAAAATCAGAGCAAAGAAGTCTCGTCGTCCAAACAGCCACAGAGTTCTCACAAGAGCTGGATCAATATTGTTTGAGCATCACCGCCGGTCACAAGGTCTTGACAATCGTTTGGAACGATTGTTCAACATCAGCGGCTAGTTTTACTAATGTACTGAATTTATTTTGCACTAAATAGTCCCAACGCACGTAACATCGTCATTAAAGTCGTATCAATAATAAAAGTGTGAAAGTGAATAAGTAACTCAAAGTTTATGACGTTACTAAACTTGCTAGGTTACTAAAATATCTAATTAACGGGGATCACAACTATGGCGCCCACAGGGCGCCAAGGTTACCCGAAGGCAACCATTGGCACCCAGAAGGGTGACAGATTACTAAAGTAATTGGGTGAAACCACATTGGGCCGCCCTTGTAGCAGGACAGGACGGAAAGCGTCCTTTCCAAGCGCTTGTAAAGCATGGGGCCGTAGTCCAAGCCAACTTAGTCGCTTATAACCAAGACTCGTGCAAGAACGCAAACAAAATGCTCTGTTGCTAATCAAAATCAGGCATTTTCTTCTCTCCGGGCGACCATTGCATTCTGCTTTGGCGAGTTGATGCATAGTCACGCGCTGATTTCTCTGGTGAGCAGCACCGATGAAGCCTCTTGTGCATCATTTCGAAAACACACAGACCAAAATGCAAGCCTAAGCCACTCTGCTGTAACGTGGAAGACCATCCATTTGTAGTAGCCTGGCTCACACTAGTTTTCCTGTCAATTTGAAATTCATGTGAAGATTTTGACAGGTCATCATCTATAAGATCAAATTCAGCCCAGGTGGACTATGGCAGTTTACCTTGTCTCCTATTAGGCGATATGATGGGACTTATGAGTTAGGCCATACTTATCTATGTCGTACTACACTGCATGCTTCCTATATAGACAACTAGCCATAATATTTATTATAATATCTAATAGTCTCCACACGTAGCTTTTTACGAGATAATGCCTCTGAGCCAAAAGAGCACCCCGCGATGATGATATTCGGACTGTGGACTACCTGGTACCAACTCGTCATGACTTCGCTTATTCCGGGCGATCAAGCCGCCAAATTTTGGAGCTTTCACCAGAGACGCGGAGGACGGTCCGTACCAAGCACTGGACCTACTAGTAGTTAGAATGTGCTAGATTTGTACTCAACGTTTCAAGTACCGTACCGTAGAGCGATACACTTGTTACTACAGTACTCGTGCACTTGGTAGGGAAGCTTCTTTTCTTTAAAGCTGTGCTCATGAGCGGCACCCAGTCATCAAAGAACCTAAACCGTACACGACAATCATGCGGAATGATGCACACATACATGCTTTTATGGTCCGTTTAACCTCTTTTTAGCTATCGAATTGACGACAGAGGTTTTGTAATCCTAGTAGTAGACTAGTCTAGCTGGTACTCCTCGAGTACGTAGCTACTAATGATGGGTAGTACTACTACTTACTTGGTCTAGCTAGAGACTACCCTGGCACTCTCGTCTACTAAAGTAACTACTACGATAGTACGATAGTACGATAGTACCAGGTAGTAGTCTACTCTAGCTAGTAGCTACTAGCAGTCCAGTAGTAGAGTAGCTAGTGCTTACGCTTGTTGAGATTGGCTGGCTGAGGGTTTTCGTTCCTGTACAGTACAAACAGTGGACAAGAACCACTCTTACTAAAAATAATGAGTGAATAAAGAGACAATTAACAAGATAACCTCTTGTATAGATAGGTGCCCTCCATTGTATGGAAGATTCTGCTAATAACGATGTAACTGGTGATTTTATCTCGCCAACACTACTGAACCCAGGAGATATTCATTCCATCCAGTGGAGAGATACTGGATTGGCAGTTTCCAAGAATGGGTACATTATGGGCCTTTCGCCGCGATTGCGCGAGTCGTTACTGGACTACTGTGACTACATGGGCATTGCTACCATGATGAGAAATTTAACGTCTAAAAGACAGCAACAACGACCACGAACAGACGAGAACTTGAAGGTCCAATTACGTGGTTTCGATTGGTTTATCCAGCGCAGTCCCAGCGGACAGCACTGGAATTCCAACATGCACTGGATTTCTCCTTTGAACTCAGAATCATACAACGATTACCTGAAGGCACTTGGTAATGCTGGCTTTGATGAAGTCCTGGAAGCTATCGGGACTCGTTTCGGCTACAGAGGACTGGTGGCGTACCATTTAAGCTTCATTGCTGTTAGCAAGTGCGATCACGGAAGCATTCACGTCGATGCCACGAGTACTGGAACGAAAGCCATGAATATCATTATCCCGCTGGTCCTTGTTGAAGGTGGTGATCATTGTTTTCCAGAGCTCAACCTACGAGACGATCAAGTTGTAGACGGCCAAGGAAAGAGAAGAGTAGGTAAGCTTCGGTACCAGCACAACATCGCGGCGTTGCTGGGCGATGACGTATACCACGGTACATCATCGGTCGATTATCTACTAGTAAAGCAGGGTGAAATGCGACTAGCAGCAACTGTCTACGTCGCCGATGTTTCGTATGCCAATGTCAGTGCTATTTTGGACGATCACGTTACCTACAAACTTAGCTATCCACCACGAAATGATCCTGGAGTGCTCATGTCGCTGGCAGGCTCACACTGGAAGCGAGATGACTCAACAAAGAAACTTCCCAAATCGAATTCAACTTGAGTTTGAGCACCTTCTTCTTGGCTGCCCATTGCAGATGAGAGACTTTGTGCTTGAAAGCCAGATAAGTGAAACAGGCAGCGGCAAAAGAGCAGTGTTGGGAAGTTTCTCCTAGCTAGCAGCATTTTGAAATGCCCCCAACGCTTATCAGTTTTCATTATGAGCATGAATCTGCAATGTTCATCGCTCGCCGATGCAAGCAACAATTGTAAACAATGGACCTATCGTTTTGCGCTGCCCGCTGCCAGAGCAACCCCACCCAACATTGTAAGATCAACTGGAACAATTTTGATGACGATGATGATGCCAGGGGACACTTGAACTCGCTCTTCGTTAGCCCACTATTAGCTAGAGTGGTTGCACAATAGACTTGACATAAAAATCTTCGACTACTAGTCTACTATACTAGCTAGACAGACCTGGCTTCGGCATACTAGACTAGTACTAGCTAGTCTACCTACCACTACTACTAGTAGACTCTACTACTAGTAGTAGTAGAACACTACTACCTGGTGGTACTCGAGTAGTAGTACTGTACATGGATTCGACTTCTCTCACTGTATGTATTAGGTTAAGGCTAATGTATATAACAGAAAAGATACCACTTCCAGCCACTTCTCCCATTGTACACACAGAGTAATCCTCCTCTTGTGCACTGCGATGATGATCATGGATCATGGACATCATGGATCATGGCAATGCCAAGTTTAAGGCGGTCAACTACTTTACATACCTATCGATTTTTGTTCACTAAGGTTGTCAAATACCAGCCACCTACTAAAAAGTCCCGTCAAGTCTACGTATACCTGGTAAATTAAGAAGTCAATATGATTCACCTTCTGGTCTTCTTATTTGCAGTCTCGCTGTCATTTTCTGCCGTTCGTGCCACGGTACTACCCGTCCGTCCCAAGTTGACCGTTCAAGAATGGGCACGGAGATCCACGTACTTGATGAAGAATCCTACCATTGGTGATCGTAACAAGGATCCTTGGAAGCACGTACGGGCCGGAGGTGGAGGTAGAAATGTTCGAACAACCGACGCCGTCACGAACGTCCGGTCATCCTTACCGAAATCAGCGCTCAAGAACAAATGGACACAGGACTCTGATAAGTCACTTGCCATCAAAGCAGCTGTTTCGGTGATCGCAGAAGCTCTATCACTTCTGGGTATTTTAAAAGGAGCCAAAGTGTTGTCGGCTAAATCTCTTCCGCTCATTTCCCGGCAGATTAACGGTATTCCGGCATTACAATGGGCATCCTTTGCTTTTGTTTGTTTCGGATCGAGTGCTGTCAAGAAAATGTTGGATGGTGGTGTATCGTCAGCTGCGAGCAATCAGGCCACTAACATCAATCAAGTTCCCGGAAATGCTCAGTGGTACACGTCGTTGCAAAAACCAAAGTGGAATCCACCGGGTTGGGTCTTTCCCATCATGTGGGTCCTTATTAGCAAACCGACACAAATGTGGGCTGTTTCTCGACTGTTTCGAATGACAGCATCGCCGACACCCTACCTTCCTGCACTTGCCGTGTACTGTACCCATTTGGCACTTGGCGATGTTTGGAACCAAGTCTTTTTCGAACAAGAACGCATCAAATTGGGAACGGGTGTCATTACTGTCTTTTATGGTATGCTCGTGGCCTCTACGGAACTCTTTGGAACGCTGGATGAAAGAGCTGGATTTCTCATGCTTCCAACGCTGGGTTGGGTGACGGTAGCCACGGCTCTGCAGTGGAGCATCTACAAACTGAATCCCGATCGGCCATGAGAGGGAAAATACGTGTGGATACAACTCGTGTGTCGCCCTCGCCTCAGTGCGATGTTGTACTATTTTTTCTTGGAAAGTGGGCCTCGACTTAAAGTAGCCAACTATGTAGACCATACTAGTTATAATTTCAGTGCCTTCGAGAAGTCCCTCGTAGACTCAATGATTAGAAAATTCGGTTCTGTATGGGCTGGGGTCGCCTTAGCAATACTAGTGTATACTACTACTATGAATTTACTAGCTACTACTACTAGTAGTAGTAGCTACAGTAGCAGCTAGCTAAAGGCGTGATGAGATCCTCTACTCTAGCTAGACTAGCTAGTACTAGAGTACTACTAGTCTAGCTAGCTAGTAGTACTGGCCTCGTCCCGTACTTAGGAGTTCTACTCTACTACACTAGACTAGTAGACTAATATCATTCCTCCTCGTCTCAACTCTCTACTACTCCGAGTACTACTCTAGTCTACTACTCTAGCTAGTAGTAGTAGTAGACGAATAGATTTGAGATTATTTGATCGACACCCAGGCACACAGGCAGCCCAAGGACGGTAGGGACAGAGATAAGCTATGTGTCGTCCAAGAGATACTTGTAGGACCATAAAACGAAAAATTTATACTTAAGGAATTTCAAAACGTGCTCTTAAGTTAATTACCAAGAAATCTTTGTTGAGAGATTTCATGCTCACAAAGTAAATTTGTGACAACTCTTATTCCGACTCTGTGCTGCCCGATTTTGGCCATGGTTGAGATGTCTGTTGTCTCTAGAAAGCGAGTGTTTTCAAGAACCCAATTTTGATGTGCATGTTTCAACAGCAACTCGCTACAATAATACCTACGCCATCTAATAAGCATGGAGTGAGAAGGTTGACCGCGCATAGCTTGAATCTTTACACTCAAGCCAAAACACCTCAATCAATCTGGACTTTTATCTACCACAAACTCCTACTAGTTTGACTTGGGCGGACTGCGAAACTTTTAAAATATTTGACCAAGCTTTTTCTGCTAAAAAATTAAGGCATTGTCAAAGTCTACCGAGGTAACCATACCATAATTTGAAGAGCTCAAAGGCAAAATGCCATCTCCAGATGGGGTTAGGTCAGTCGGTCCTTCTGAAGGGGAGGAGAAGCAGACGTTTACTTACAAGAGTACAGCGCCACCTCTTTTGGTGGATCGCCTTGCTGATAGTATTCTCTGGGGCGCTCTGTATCCTTCCGACTCTGAGGGAGGAGGATCCTTGCCCGTATCTCCTGCTCGGTCTTCATCGACTGCCACGAGCTCGGATAGCAGAGAGTCAGCTAGGAGCCAGACAGTCCCTAGTAGTACCAATAGAAGTCAAAACAAAGCGAAGCATCAGCACCGGTGCTTCTTTGAATTTCAGGGATCCGATAACAACAATCAGAAGAAAAGCAACAGCAGAAATCGATCCAGCAGCATGTCTAAAGCCGAATCAAAAGCCAAGACAGGTTCTACCCTTTGTGATCTGATTTGGGAGAGAGATTGGGATGCCGTCCAGACCCGGCTAGCGACCTCTGAGGGTCACCGGGAACTTCAAAGTTACAACAAATTACCATGTTTCAGCAACGGTGGCAAGGGAATGCCTATTCATTTGGCGTGTGTCATGCGTCCACTGCCTCCCGCCTACATTGTTGAAACCCTTTTAACTTTTTATCCGGAGTCTGCACACCAGAAAACCAGCATGTGGAGTCTGCTACCCTTGCATTTGGCAGTAGACCTGAGACAAACTACTATTTCGTCGTCTTCGGATGACGAAACGAAGAAGAATCGCAAGAAGAAGAATATTCAGTCTACTAAAGCTGGTGCCACAGCTAAAGTAACCTTTCCAAGGACTGAGTTGACGACAAAACCGGCAGCAAAATCCGCGGATGACTCGGCTCCAATACACACCTGTGCATCTCCAGGACACGCCTGTGCATCTCCAATACACACCTGTGCATCGTCACATTCTTCTCAGACCAGTTCCGTTTCATCTTCCTTCCCCGATCTGTCCTTAACTCATTCGTATTCGTCTTCCAGCCCACAGTCATTGAAGGCAGTCACACGAGCTACAGCTGACGACGAAGACAACGGAACACACAACGGAACACACTATCGCGGTGATTTTGGCATGATATGGGAGCTCAATGATCACTGCAAGGTCGTACAACTGTTGGTCGAGGCTTATCCAGGTGCATTAGAGATTCCCGAAGAGTTCCACGGCATGCTTCCCTTGCACATCGCAGCTAGCAGTACCCCTACTGTCAACGGCAAAGTGCCACCCCATGCTGCTTTTATAATGCAGCGACTCTTGACTCTGGCTCCATTTACTCTCCAATCAAAAGATAGCGAAGGAGACACCCCCTTTGTATTAGCTCAGCGAGCCAACCAGCAGCAAATATCCATGTCGACGGCAAGTTTCACTGTAAACCTTCAGCAAAGCGAGAACAAAGGTCCCGTCGTTGGGCCATTTCCTGACTGGAAGTGGAACCCGCTACTTTATCCTCCTCCGCAATACAAGAGCAAAAACAAGGGTGCTTCCTTGCTTGTGGGGACACTCGACGACTTGATGAACTTGTCGAGTTATTCGGATGATTCGTACAGCAAAGGAGGGACCTCTTTTTCGTCGTCGGTCATTTCGTCCAACTTTTCAATTTCTGATTCCGACGAGAACAGTGATACCTGCCCCCCAGTAGATGTCCTTGATGAGGACGATATGGACAAAGAATGGAAGCAATTGGCAAAGTATCAAGAAGAGCTAAAAACTGAGCTAGAAGATTCTATTCGGATGTATTGTTCCTCATATCAGCTGGAAGATGACGAAATGGTCGTGTCGGTCAGTAAGGCCTTCAGCAGTGATAGAAGAGAGACAGTGGAAGCCAAAATTGATAACAACACAGAAGGCGGAAATATCACAGAAATGGACGACATTCGGCTAGAGGACACAAGAGACACAATAGCTGGTATCGTATCTGAGACAACTTTGGAAGAAGCTGTTGCCGACGCGAGTCGTGTGGTTGACGAAACCGTCGATATAATTTTAAACACTCTTACTGCCGAAAGTGAAAGGAAAAGCATCTTCGAGGAAAATGATGATGATATGAGTGAAGAGATCGAAAACCTATCGGCGGCTGAAGACTCTTTGCGACACGATTTAGAATCTGTTGCAGGCTACAATTCCTTCATGCAGCTTACGGAAAAAGATGACAATGACAAAACTGTCATTGTCCAGACTTTTCTAAGACCGCGAGCCATGTTCAGCATGGATGATGTACCATTTCAAAAGCCATTAACCAGAAATATTCCTCTCTCGTTAAGCTCGGGTGGCTTCGATGCCAAGATATCTGGTTATCAGTGGAACGAGACTCAAGTAGACCCAGAAGTGACTCTTGTAGAACAGTCAAAACCGATAAGTAATAAAGTCGAGAAGAAGAGTTGCGCCGGAGTGATGGTAAATCAGAAAAGTAAGCGAGTTTTCATCGGCTGTAGGGAACTTCCCAGCTGTCTTTGGGGGTTGCCTTCCATTCGGGAGTCGTTTTCTTTGGAGGACGAGACACCTTTCCCTTTTTCTGCCCCGTTGTCTCCATTGTCACCTCAGATGCAAGTCGAGTCACTTGAGACTTGGGAGGCCAATACATTGAGAAGTCCTTTTTTGAAGTCAAAGCATTTCAATGCAGAAGCTCTTGACGTGGACTGGGAACGACACCACATCCCCTTATTAGTGAAGCAGCATGATAAAGTTGCTGAACCCGCAGCCACTGAGTGGAAGAGAGTCAAGCATTCTATGGTTCGAGCCAATGACACCAATGCAACATCTATTTTTTGGAGGAGAGTCGTTCCTCCAGCACAAACAGTGTTGAAACCTGCGACAATGACTCCTACACCGAAGTCGTCACGAGAATGCGAAATCGTAGCTTGGGAGCGAACGGTGACTTCCAAAGGCTTACCAGCTGCGGATTCAGACTTCGCTACTATCCAGTGCGCGTGGATTTTTACCAACGACGGCGATCTGAAGCAACCCAAAATGCTGCCACCAGCGTCTCCTTCGATCCAAAATGCTGGTAAATGCGAAAGCTCTCCATCAGATGAAAGTGATAATTCTTCAAAAAAATGGAATGGCACTATTGCCAATACAACAACGTCTGGCAGAGCAGTAATGTTGAGTTCCCTGCCTAGCGTTACTAACTCTATGGACAGCAATGATTCGTTTAGCGAGATAAAGCTTCCACCGTCTAAAGATGAAAAACCTCCACGAAAATCGTCAGTCCCAAATGTTTCCATGACAGAGCTGACAGAGTTGAGTCAGCAATTGACACGCCTGCAAGAAGAAAACGACAGGAAGGATCTAGAAATGGAGCGACTGAAGCAGCGTGCATCGATTATGTCTGAAGTGAAAGGCGTGTCGACAAACGACTTACGATCTGCACTAGAATCAATCTGCAAGAAAGACAAGGCTTCCACTATAGAGCTGTCAAAAACGATACTCTCACAAGATGGCAGCTGCATGCAAATCAGAAATAGGCCTTCTAGAGAAGAGGTCTTGGGCCATTGGTATCAAGAGATCTGTGCTCAAGAAAGGGACGCAGACCAAACGAAAAACCATCCAACTCCCAGTATGAGCCCGCCTAGGATTGTGAAGACGAATATCGGAGCAAACGTTTGGTCCATTGGCGAATTGGATACAGTAAGTAACGCTGTTGCCCCCGTTACTGCGCCGGAAACGAAATTGTCTGACTGGGGCGACGAGCTCATGCAAGAAACTGGTCTCAGCACATCAATCAAAGATCCTCCAAAGTCCGCTACATGGAAACAATCAAACGTTCCACGAAAAGAAACCAAAGCAGCAACCAAAGCCAGATACAAGCAGTTAGCTTCGACTACAACAATGCTTTCGGACATAACAGTGATTAAGTGCAATGAATCGAAAAGGGCTGGCATGATTAATGGCAAGGTACAAAAGAAGTGTTTTTATGACGACCAATTCCAGAATGACTCTCTTGATGTAATGGCAAACGCTGGAGCGTCCAGTCGCCACAATCGCCTACGCAGTATCATTGAAAAACGAAAGCTGTCCGGATGCTTGCTTTCATCTGACAGAAGATTGGAGAGATTGTTCACGACGAGTAGCTACACGCCAAAGACTAAGGTGACGCCTCGTGATCATCGTGAAATTGACAGCCTAATGGAGCGATCGTCATCTTCTTTGTCCGAGAAGTCCATCGAAAAAGCGTCTGCTTTTTTTCGCCAGCTGCCTCCACCGCCACCACCTCCTGTTCCACCGCCTGCGCTTAAATGTAGTCACAGTCGAAGCTTTTCGGGTAGCAGCAGCAGCAGCAGCAGCTCAGGCTTAACATCTGTCACCAACGATTTTGAGGATTTCATCTTGTCACCGCCAAAAGAAACAACCATTGAAGATTTGCTTCAGGATAGTGCGGTCGAAGCGGTTCCACACAGTTATTCAAGCAGATCAGTTCAAATTTCGGTGCAATCAGTCACCGACAACACGGTCAAAGACGACGCCAGCTATGTCGATACAGAAGTTTCTGCTGAGAAATGTTTTGACAATGAAAAACCTATGGTCGAGTGGGCATGCGGCGAGAATTTTCACGATGGCATGCAAGCTTGCATTGACAACTTTAAAGAATTTCGAGAAAGAATTCCCACTGCATTCACCGAAATGAGGTCCGAAATGAGCGAACGAACGAGCTCATTTGCGCCTGGTCTAGTTGGTTTTGTTGACAAGCTTGCTTTGGATCTTGATAAGGCAATTTTTGGATTGTCAGATTTCGTCGAATCCATCGCTCCTTGTGGCGACTCTTCGCCAAACGACGTTGCTGATGACCGTGTTGTGTGTGGTGTGCCGGCGACAGACAAAGCTGAAGTGCTCGAGTCTCGACGGGCATCAAGTAATTCGAAAAAGACAAGTACGAGTAGTTGGCATTGTGGACAAAGAAATACTTGTATGACCAAAAAGAAGAAGAGCAAAAGGTCTCGAAGAAAGAGCAAATTTCATTTGTGTGGTCTTGAGCTCCGAAGCTCGTCGTTTATCTAAGACAATTCGTAGTAAGCACCTACTACCATGCACTTTTTTTTTCAACCTTACCTGGTAATTGCTTCCATAATGTCTAGTCTCAGGAGACAGATTGTGAAACCGTAATGACGACTTTGAAAAACCCTAATTCTGGCAACATAAATTAGAGTAATCAAAAAACAACGATGATACTACCTGGTACCTGGTACCTGATACCTGGTACCTGGTACCTGGTACCTGGTATTATTAATAGTAGAAGTATGTTACCTGGTACGTGTATTCTCTTCTTGAGTTTAAATATCGTGAACTGTCTGTCTATTTGTTCCTTGTCGTCGACTGAGACAACACGTCGTCGACTGGACAGTGGCTTTTCGTTGCCACAAGCCACGGACACTGAGATAAATAGTACTTAAAAGGAAGTACCAGACCACCAAAATTGCTTACGTATGTCAATTGTCCGGGACAAACCTCTCCCGACAGTTGGCAGCTAAAATTTTAACCAATTGTAGGGTTCCCAAGTTCAACTTTATTCGGAGTACTACACCTGGTACTACTACTAGCTTCTACTAGTAGCTAGTAGCCAGTAGTAGTAGTAGTACCAGGTACCAGGTAGTAGTACACACGACTTCATAACGATGATGCTGCTATTAAAACATGCGAACTCCATTCTCAAAACCCATGGGTGTGCACATTCTTTCTACGACTACCAGGTACCAGGTACGAGTAGTACCAGGTACGTAAACCATATTAAAAAGCATTTTTGGCGTCGTCATCATTTTTTTCAAAGTTTGGAGATTTCGTCGTCCTTTTTACTAGACTACTCTAGCTAGTAGTAGTAGTAGCTACTAGTAGTACTGGTACCAGGTACTAGCCTAGAGAGCCAGCAGCTGCATCCCTCATCACTACTATAAACTACTTGCATACAAGTACATGCATCTCTCTACCCTGACATTTCCTTTGCCGTTAGACAGATAGGACTCACAAATTTAATACAGATCATTTTATTTTAGACTACTTTGGAGTTGCACTGGACACGTCTGTTGAAGCTACTACAACTCCACACCTGAGTATTCAGTATTGTTATTTCAGAATCCTCCAAGAAGAAAACTCCTCCAAGAAAGAATAGAGAATTTATACATGCTCTGCCTTTTGCCAGCAGCCATGACGAAACCAACACCAACTTCCTCCCCCTGCTCAACGAGTGCCGTCATCCGCAAGAGATGCACGCACGAAGAACACGACCTTTCCTCGTTCATCTCACGATCTCTTTCTTGCATGTTTACCGAAACAGCCAAGATTGTCAATCTCAAGCACCATCCCTCCGAGAACAGCAACAACAGCAGCAGCAACAACAAGAATCTTGCTACTAACACTACCTCTACTAACCACCAAAGACGAAGTCCATCCAAGAAAAGAAGATTAACTTCTCCAGCAAGTTTACCAACACAATCATCGTCATGTTGTTTTGACTCTTCTCATAGCACGGGAACGGCCACTACTGCTATTACTACTGCTACTGCTACTAGTAGTAGTAGTACCAACAGCAGCAGCAACAGCAGTATGAGTATTGGTAGTGGCAATGGTAATGGTAGCAGTAGCACAACTTCAAGTCAACAATGTAATCCTCCTCTTCCTACCACTATTTCGACTCACAGCATGATGCAGGTGTCCAGCAGTTGCAGAAAACACCACCACAACAGTCGAAGCATTGGAAAGTTGTCAAAGAATGACAGTCTTTATTCTTTGGGGATTGTTTCGTCTACCATAAACAGTTCTACAGCAAGTGTCCAGGAGGGATCTGCCGATGATGTTGCAACGACGATGACAAATGAAAAGCAGAATGGTTACAATGCTATCGCTGATGCTACCGCCTCTGTTCTTGATGATGACTGCGATTCTCTACTGTATTCGGATGACGAGAATGACGGCGATGACGACGATGATAACATTGCCTCGGGAGATGATGCGTCTCAACGAACAAAAAGTCAAAAGCATCGTCAGTATGCGAAGCACCAATATTGTTGGTGGAATACATCAGGTGAAGTGGAAATGGAAGACGATGCCATTTTCTTTTAGACGTGAACCGTAATAAATCTTAAGATCAGTCATTCCTGAAACTTTCGACTGCTTTTAAAAAAATGAAAATCAAAATGAGTGTAATACAGTGCTAAATAAATATACGTTTTTAGAAACATGAAAGTGAAATTAGCCGATTGACCCATGCATGTGTCTTCTTCTCGTAGGCAGGTACAACGCAGGCAAACAAAAGGATGATTATTGAATGGGTATACAAGATACAAGTATAGCACCAATGAATACAAAAGTACAAGTACAAGACAAACTGTATAGATATGTCCTTGGACTGTCGGTCAGCTTGTTGTACATATTTGCTCTTTAGCTAATCCTTATCATCTTCGGAAACCTCGACGATTCTAACAAGGTACAGCTTGGCTTCAACTCCAGTGAAACAGCCATGCATCTGACGCTGTGGTTTTCCCTTACTACTATGGCTACTACTCCCGGGAGTACTTAATAGACGTGCTGTTCTTGGAATCGTTTCTGTTGGCAAGAAATGAAATAATTATTTATTTGTACTAGACTAGTCTAGTCTAGTACTCGTAGAATAATAATACTACTACCTGGTAGTATCTAGCTAGCTACGAGAGGGTACAGTACTAGCTACGACCGGTAGAGTAGTAGAGTACTATAAGTAGCTTCTTGGATCGCTATCCCTACTGAAAACAGTATATCTCCAACCCTGAAATCACTAGTAGTAGCATGAGAACGTGTCGTGTAGGACATGCAATTCACTGACGTGTTCAAAGTCGTGACGCTGTAACTTGAATCTTTTGGGAAAAGATCGGCAAGGCAGACTTCGGAATAATAATTTTTTCCAGTAGGCTAGTTTTTATCAAACAGCTTGCGGAGACGAAACGATTGATGAGATTGATGGCTCGACTCCTGAGAGCTGTCTAGTAGTCTACCTGGTACCTGGTACCTGGTACCTGGTACTAGGGACTGCCTATTTGAAAGTTAGAATAGAATGGTATAAAGATTCTTATACTAGTAGCAGGGTCTAGTAGGCAACGATACAAAAAGTGTTCGAAGTAGATATCTCGAACAGCAATCATATTATTAAATATTATACTCGTATTTGCTTACTAAATATTATCCTATCAGCTACTACGCTACTACTCTAGCTTGTAGCTTGTAGATGAAAAAGGTTCCCCTCAGATTATCCATTTTTTTCGGTAACGCAATGACAGCTCTACAGGCAGTTGCAGAACTGGAAAGCGAGGTTGCTTCAACATTGCCAGCTACTAATGCAGGCGAATCAGAATGCACTACGACGATGGAGCCACCAACACGAGCAACGGGTCTGCCACAACGTTTGTGCGCTGTATCTTCCAGCAGTAGTTCCACCTCTTCCTCGTCTGCCGGTAGCAGTACTCCATCGGCACCACTGCAACCACCAAATCTAGGAAGTGCAGTAAGAAAACCACAAGAATCTACTTCCAACGCATTAGTTGCTGTCGACGAAAAAGCCGTCTCTTTATCTTCGTACAGTAAAAGATCTTTGTCTGGACTCTTTTCCGATGTCGCCATGGCAGCTCAGGTTGAAGAGGAAAAGAAAGAGGATATGGAGGTGGCAGCCACCGTACACGATGACCCAAGGAAGTACCACCGACAACATCAAGAAGAAGAAGAAGAAGAAGACCCGCCATCCCATCCTACCAGTCAATATCAAACCGAAGTTTCAGTACTTACACGAAAACGCAGTCGATTGGATCTAGAGAGTGCAGGCCGCGATGTTGACGAGGAAGAAACTCCTGCCATTGCAACATCATCATCAACAGCATCATCATCAGGCCACCACAGTGGCAACATTCTGTATCCACAGGAAGCAGAGGATCATTTGTCTCAGACATTACCATCATCATCCTTTAATCGAAATGCAGCGTTGCCAAGACGAAGTCTTTCCTATCTTGCCATCGACACATTCTTTGATGTGGACAACTCAGAACAACAGCAGCAACATCGGCAGCAAAATTCAACTTTACTGGACACTGTCATCACCAGAATATTTGACAGTGACAACTCAGAGCAACAGCAACATATACATCAACATCATTCAACTCCACTGCAAGCTTTGCAAGGGAGCGATACCCAACGATCCTCAACATTACGGACCATGGTAGAACCAGTAGGTGCTACTAGAACTACTGCTGTCACTACCGCTACCACCGCTGTGTCAGCAGAAGAAGTTTATGAAGCAAGTAATAATGTATCCGATTACTTCTTTACAGATCATGACGATTTACATCACTCGGAATTTCCACCTCCCACGACGACGACCACGACCACGACCACGACGGCCCTGGAACGATCTGATTCCATGAATTCATTTATTGGTGGTGTTTTTATAGGAGAGGTAGACTTTGAGAATTACGGCGACAGCATTGAGAATAACAACGATAACAATCCTCACAGTGTATCACCACCATTGGATGATTTCATTGACAACAGCAACAACAACAACACGACGATGACAACAACAGAGGTCGACAACGATAGCGATGACGACGTTGCTGCCGTAACAGAATCCAATCATATTGCTTTTGTTCTTTCTGCTGATAATATCGTTGAGAGTGCAGCTACTGCGACTGTAACTGCCAGCGGCTCTTCCGAAGAAGAAAAGGAATCAATAACTGCGGGAGTAGGTAGTAGTGAGGGAGAGTCAGAACGAGTGGCGCCTGCTATCAGTGCATCATCTGGTGGCGACGATGACAACAAGTTGGAAGAATATACCAGAGCAGTTGATACGATCGATAGTGTCTTGGGAGACTTTTTTGGATAATCATGATAATGACGGAACTTGAGCTCTTCTTCTTAAGTATATTTCGTAGTGGTGGTGTGCTATTTAAGGGGCCCTTAACTTTCAGAAATTTCCACTGCAGGAGTGGTACTGGTAGTAATTGTAGTCGTCTGGTAGTACAAATTCTTGGCGACATATTGGGCATTTAACGTGCTGTAACAACCATTCGTAAGCGCAATCGTAATGGAAGATGCGAGAACAACATTTTGGATTGTTGGATTTTGTAACGCGCTGTCCATCGATCATGTTGGTCAGACAAATGATGCACTCGTCGGTTATCTTGATGTTTTTTTCTAGTATATTGCTTTTATTGTCATTCTTGTCGTTATTGACATTTGATTCTGTTTTCGAAACAGATACCACCTGCTTTTCAATGGAGGAACCTCCTATGTGCACCATTTTCTCAAAGCCCTTTCGATGTTCCATCGTCATCAATTCACTGTTACTTTCTTGTCGACTGGAAGTGGTCGTAGAAGTGTTGTTGTTATTGTTGTTGTTGCTGCTGCTCCAGGTAAAGCTAGTCAGAGACTTGTCCAGAAAGTTCTTTCGAGAATCATTCGCACTGCTATTGCTGCTGCTGCTGTTGTTGTTGTTGCCATTGGTAGCCGTACCCTGTAAAGAACGCGACGATCTCACGGTGGCTGTTCTCGTTGTTGGAATTCTTTGTTCCATATGACGAACAATGCTGCTGCGAAAGTAATAGGCAACAGCTATTCCTAGCAAAACTAGGACTAACCACAGAACAACTTCAATGGACGAGTAATCATCCAGCATGTTGCCGGTATGTTCTTCTGCTACATCGTCGTCGTCATTGTTGTCATCATCGTCGTTGTGGTTTTGAAACGAAGATAGTATTGTTATAGTAATATTGCTCTCCTGATCCTCCTCCATTGTTTGTTCATTGAATAATGTTGTTGTTTTTGTGCTGTGGAAATAATGATAATCAATAGATCCGTGCTCCTTCACTTGTAGAGTATGGTAGGTCTACTGCCTTGCCTAGTATAGTAACTACTAGTAGTAGTAGTACCTGGTAGCTACTACTACTAGAAGCTACAGTAGACTACTACTACTACTTAGTAGTACTAGATTAATACCTACCAAAAGATGAGACTAGAAATGATACTGTAGGAAGAGTACTAGAGTCTACGTAGTGCTAATTTATGCTAAGTCCGTGAACTGATAAACTCTAATATCA
>Ga0100402_1002465_pt1 | contig 20807 bp, 29 predicted proteins | sample CryGeyme20150102_FD_80419 | JGI IMG/M metagenome (GOLD analysis project Ga0100402, IMG submission 80419) | Groundwater microbial communities from Crystal Geyser aquifers in Utah, USA - Crystal Geyser metaG 2015-0102 | ecosystem: Environmental > Aquatic > Deep subsurface > Groundwater | place...
TCATTAAGTTATGTATTTTTTTTGTCAGTCAAGGAACAGAGCTGTCTCAAAGATCCTTATACCTCCAGGCGACACCTCAACTACTATATTTATTTAATAAGACAAGTAGTTAATATCTTTATATAGTTTTGCTGGATAACTAAAAATATTAATAAAATATCAGAACTGCAGTTTAGCTCTTATTTGCTGGTTGAGATGGGTCAAAATGTGTTATTATTCGGTTGAGGGCATAGGAGTTTGTTTACTGTGAATTGGAGGTAATTTTGGTGTCAAGGTAACAGGTTCAATCATTTATACCAAAGGGTCCTGGTTTTTATGAGATAGGACAGGGAAGTCTTTGGGTTTGTCTTTGACTAGATAATCCTCATCCTCATCAGGAAACTATTTTTCAATAACCAGGAAGTTTTAATAGTCCTCTAATCTGAAAAGCATACTTGACCTTAACTCTGGGTTGATCACATTGATAGATCCCTTTTGCAATCGTGTTCTTTAACAATTAATTTCTGAATAGGCTCTTTTGAATGAGGTTAAGCTTGATCTCTCAAATTCAGTTTTGCTCTTTTTTAGCTTAAATTGATTCTGAACCTTTGTTTGAGCTTCAGCCTTGACCGTTTTGAACTCTGACTTTGATATCCTAAGCTTCCCTAAGCTACTTTTCAGATCAGAAATCGACATTGTTCGTTTCTTCTCCTGGAACACTAAAGCATTGTGGCTATATCTGATCCCACGATTGACATCGATGCTATCTGCCAAAGATTGACTCTCCATAAATTAAGGGAATTATTTTGGCTCTACTTTTTATGATTTTTCTCTCTTTTTGTAGCCTTTTTTGGTAGCTTGCACTCCAGATGGTTCCAATAAAATTTATCGCTATTTGTGAACCTTTTGATATTTGGTTAGCTTGAGTTCAAGTACTTTCAAAACTAAATTATTTTGCTCCTTTTCATTTCGACGGATAATCTATCCACTGTAATCGTAGCAGATTCTGAGTGACTAATCAACCTTTCTATTTTCCATTCTTTTCCTTCGCTCTTCTTCTCTATGCACCTTTCCAGCCTCTTCATACTCTAGTTCCAACATTTTCTGCCTAAGCTCCCTCACATACTTGCTCTCTTCGATGGTCTAAAGCTTTAATTGAGCCGATCTTTATTCTTTCAGTTGAACCGAGGTCAAACATTGCGAGGTGTTTCTGCTCATGGTGATTCCTTTTGATTGAATGAGCACTTATTTGATGCTTTTGGGTTATTCTTTTGTTAGAGACGGCTGACAAAGGCTATCTATTGGAATGGCCTTGGGTTAGTCATCGTTGAGAAAAGAGGAGTGGGCAACAGAGAAGGTAAAAGCTATATGGAGGAATTCCTTCGGATTGATCAAATGGTCCAGATAAGCATATTGCGGGAGAATGAGGCGGATATGTTTTTCTCTTTCGATGCTGCTGATATGCTGATTGACCTTCGTGAGGATGGAATCCAGAAGAGAAGTTATTTTATTGATTGTGCACTGTTAGTTAGGTGGAGTAGGAGTAGTGCCTATCTTTTTATGGGCTGCTGGTTTTTTATTTTTTATCATTAATTATACGAACAACCAAAATAATGATACACTCCTCAATTTTTAAAATCATGATTGTAAACATGACTATCAAATATTGATGACATGGAGCCTTCTGTTCTTTGATTAATTCATTTTAATCATAATAGTTCAATAATAGTTGAAGAAAAATGGCAATGACAAGCAGCGAAGTAGTCACCAGTTTCGAAGAGGTTGTCAAGAAAGATTAACAGGGCAACATCATCTAAACCAAAAAAGTGAAGGTCGTCAAAAGAATCTTCCCCTGCAGACCACAAGTCAATGAACGCAAAAGTTGGGCAAAGTTCGGTGAAGTTGCTTCTATCCCCCGCGGCCAGCACAAAGGAGGAGACATAACCCACACTCAAGTGCCCATAGCCTTTGAGACCGACGAGGGCAACAACGACTAGGAACTCGACATGGTCAAGCAGATCAAGAACATGAGTAAAGAATCAATCATGCTCAAGTCCATGAAAGCCAGATGATCCATTTACATTGTCAATCTTGCTTTGGTTATGTAAAATATGGAGGGCAGATGGATCATTCTTGTGCTTTTTTGTGGGTGCGGAATTTTGTTTTTCTTTTTTTTTGGGTACAGGTTTCAGTGGGTGTCTTGGCAGTATGGTGGAATTTGTATATCTTTCGTATTTTTGGTTCTACGTAGACTCAGAACTACCTGCCTTCCATTCTCCATTTTTCTCCTAGTGCACGTACAATCTCTTCCTCAAATCAGTCTCAAGCGTATCGGTCAATCTAGTACACATCTTCTCGATCTCGCTGATATTTTTAGCTTTGGTTATCTTACTGACGTCACCCTGAGTTACATAGCTCTTACATCTAGAGGGACCTCCACCAAGACGAACTATTTTTGACTCATTGTTGATATAAATTTAAGGATAGTAATATTAACAAATGATTGCCGATCATAATTTGGAGGTCTGGGTTGATGACATTTCATTGGTATAGTTTTACATAGCTTTGTCGAGAATTTTTTGGGCTTGAGTCATGCTCTACTCGAAGACTGTCACAAATCTGTCCAGGTGAGCCTTGGTGTGCTGTGGAAATAGGCAAACTCTGAGTCGAGCTTGACCAATCTTGACGACTGGGTACTCGATACCGTTGACGTGAACACCTTTATCAGTCATTAATCTGGATACTACTCTGCTGATGACCTCATTTCCGATAAAAACTGGCATGATAGCACATGGATTTCCAATAATTTTATGTCCCTTGGCCTCCAAGCTGTCTCTTAGGTAGTGATAGTTTTCCGTTACCTTCTTCCTTCTGTCTTTTCCTTCTTGATTTCTCAGGATGTTGAGTTGAGCGAGAGAAGTGGCAGCTTGAACAGGATTGATGACGGTGGCATTATCAAAGGCATCAGTCATGCGCTTGATGAGCTATATGATTCGTTTGTCCTTGGCACCTACAAAGCCGATGTTTGTGCTAAGGCACTTGCTGCCCGTTCCACACATGATGACGTTAGAAAAATCCGTGAGCCCCTGCATTTCCCAGGCACCTGAATATTTACTGATGTACCTTTGCCATTTGGACCAATATGACCGAAGTCATGAGCACAGTCAATCAACAGATAGGCTCCATACTGTTTGGCTATTTTTTGGTAAGCAATCAAATCTGGTGAGTCGGCGTCCATTGAAAATAGACCCTCAGTCACCACCAAAATAGCATTTTATGGGTCTTTTTCTCTGGTTTCTTTCAGAATCCTCTCCATTTAATTTTGATTGAGATGGTCGAATTTTATGACATTTTTTGTAGCAGAGATAGCTCCCTCTTGAAGACAATTATGTGAAATGTGGTCCATGATTACGTGATCATGAGGCCTGATGAGAGCATTGATAACACCAAAACCACCCATCCAGCCTGTCGAAAAGATCAGCATTTGCAGGCCCCAGTACTCCTCCAGCTCTCTCTTCAGCTGCACGTACAACCTAGAATAGCAGAAAAGGTACTCATGATATCCGATGTTGAGAGGAGTCGTTGAGGACAATCCATATTTTTTGATTGCATCCACCGCTGCTTTCTTAGCTAGATGGTGCTGTGCCAGGCCCAGGTAGTCAGCCGATGCATAGTTGACTCCATAATGAATCAATTTGTTGTCGTCTTGGGCCAGCACATCAGTCGCCGGTCCTGTTAGCATCACTCTGTTGTACAACAAAAGATGGTTTTTGATGCCAGTATTGATGTAATTTTGGAAATTCCCTAAGCGTCCCAGGAAGTCGCTGCCTTGTGCTTTGTTGAAGGAGGACACTTGTGACAAGTTAAGCAACATTTTAATATCGACTGATCGTGTGGGATTTCCTGTTTCCTAGTCTACTTTTTTCATGTTGAAATTATATGATGACATACTGTATATTTTCTACTAAAACTTAGGATATTTGCTTGTGTTATCAACAAGAGAGCCTTTTTTGATGAGAAGAGAGGAACTATTCTATTTTATTATGGAGAAAAAAGTGAGATGAACTAGATTCAAAAAAACCATCAATCAAAATATTAACATTATTGCATTGTTTCAATTTGTATTTAAAATGACAGAAAGGGTAAGTAAAACAAATGGCGCAGTATAACTATGAATATTGCTTGAAATAGACTGATTTTAGATGTTGATCGGTCTCATGATAATACTCTATTTGCCCCAGCCTATCCTTTTAATATTTAGTCATTTGACAGTCCTTTGCATGCTGTTCGAGTTATATCGAGCTGACTGCATCCAATTCATATTTTTAGCATCAAGCAATATAACCAAATAGCATCTGCTCGTTTACCCCTGAATTATAAAAGGTAATATTTTGATGAAAAAGGGAGCCATCTACCGTACTTACCGCTACCTCATAATTGTAATTATCCTAATATTCAGGGGCAGCAGGGCGTCGGCAAAACTAATCTCCTTTCACGCTTTCTGCTAGATGAGTTCATGGAGCACAATAACCTAGTTTTGGAGGGGGAGCACAAAGTGCGTCTGACCATCCGGAGAACGACCTTTCAGATAATCTTTGAGGATCGATACAGTAAGAAAGGAAACTAACTAAGATGTGCCTGATTTGTCTCTGTTGAACCCAAAAGTGTTGGAGTAGATAGACGGAATAGTCATGCTGTTCTGTTTTGAGATCGAGAGTTCCTTTGATCACATTGAAAAGCAGCTGGAGTACCTAAAGACCATTACTCGAGAGAAGTTAAAGAGAAAGAATAAGGTATGAACAGCAAATAAGTAGATGGCGATCATCATAGCAGGCAACAAGAACTAGAATGGCAACCCACCTCTCCAAATGGGCTAAAATGGAGGCTAGATGTAATTTGCTGATCGGATGAGTCTCAATGAAAAAGCCCGCAATCTTGCACATAAGATGGAAGTCGGCTATTGCGAAATAAGCACAAAGTACTCACCAAAAGAGTACATTGAAGAACTTTTTATCAGCATGATCAACGAAAATGAATTATATTCCTTTCATGAGCAAGAGCGAAAGGAAGGCAGTGGCTGGAGAGTATTTCGATTAAGGTTACCCTGCAGTGATGGCGAGGGATGTTCGATATATTGAAGAAAAGAAATGAATTAGTGCATTTCAATTTGATTGGATGTCAGTATCATCATAATTGTCAAAGTTGAGAGTATTGAAATGTCATACATTTAAATTTGATTGAGGATCTGAAGGCATTTCCTGCCTATCAAAAAGCTTTTATTGCCATTTTACTAATATCAAGCATATTATTTTATCCAGTTTTATGGTCATCCTATCATAATTCCTTGACAGTTGCAAGTAAAGCTATAAATTGATATTAAAGTCCGCTTTTATTGCATCACATCAATCATAATTATTACGTCACCATGGCACACATCCTGACAACCTCAACAGGTCAACCCGTCGACGACAACCAAAACTCAGTCACAGCTGGCCCCTACGGACCCATCGTTATCTCTGATTTCCACCTGCTCGACAAACTCGCCCACTTCGATAGAGAAAGAATTCCTGAAAGAGTCGTCCACGCCAAAGGAGCTGGTGCTCACGGATATTTCGAAGTTACTCATGATGTCACCAAATACACCAAGGCTAGAGTTTTCGAATCCGTCGGAAAGAAAACACCTGTTTTCATCAGATTTAGCACTGTCGCCGGTGAAAAGGGAGCAGCTGATACTGAACGCGATCCCAGAGGTATATGATTCTTTAGTTCAGGTTTCGCAGTCAAGTTTTACACTGAGGAAGGAAACTGGGACATGACCGGAAACAACACCCCTGTCTTCTTCATTAGAGACCCTGTCAAATTCCCTGACTTCATCCACAGTCAAAAGAAAGACCCGAGGACCAACTTGAGAAGCGCTACTGCTGCTTGGGACTTCTGGGGACTCAGTCCTGAATCTACCCATCAAGTTACCATCCTCATGAGTGACAGAGGAACCCCTGATGGTTTCAGACAAATGAACGGATACGGCTCACATACCTTTAGATGGGTTAACAAGTCCGGCGAAGCTTTCTGGGTGAAATTACACTTCAAGACCAGATCAGGAATCAAGAATTTGACCAGAGAAGAAGCAGGAAAATTACAAGCTGATGCTGATTATGCCACCAGAGATTTACAGACTCATCTTGATGCTGGAAAGACTGCTGAGTGGGACCTCAAAATTCAGGTGATCCCTGAAATTGATGGTTTCGGCTACAAGTGGAACATCTTCGATGTGACAAAGGTGGTCCCTCACAGTGACTACCCCTTGATCCCTGTTGGAAAGTTGGTAATCAACAGATATGTTGATAACTACTTCGCAGAAACTGAACAAGTTGCCTTCTCTCCTGGCCACTTGGTTCCTGGTATGGAGCCTTCTCTTGACAAGATGCTTCAAGGCAGACTTTTCTCATATCCCGATACTCATAGACACAGACTGGGCGCCAACTACGATCAAATTCCCATCAACTGCCCTTACAGAGCCAAGGTCCACAACGGACAGAGAGACGGACCCATGAGAATCGACAAAAATGGAGGTAATTCTATCATTTATTCTTAGGAGGATCCCCCAACTACGAGCCCAACAGTTTCAACAAGGGAGCAAACACATTCTCCTTCAACAGTGAGGCCCGCTATGAACCCTACAAAGTCACTGGTTTGGTTGCCAGACATAAACCAAACCATCCCAACTGCGATTTCAGTCAGCCTGGAACCCTTTACAGAAAAGTGTTCTGTGATGTGATGAGAGACCACACTGTCAGGACTATTGCTGACCATATGGGATCAGTCCCCAGAGATATTGCTGAGAGAGCCATCAAAAACTTCTACAAAGCTGACCCCGAATACGGAGATGGTATTGCCAAACATTTGGGCTTCCCTTCCATCAAGTCAAGACTCTGATCTTCTAAGCCCCATAAATAAATCCTCATAAAAGAACTATCTTCTAGGATAACATATGATCAAGTATAAAGTATAAATTAAACTATCAGCCTTGAGCAGTATGAACTCGAATGCCATAAAATCAAAAAATATCGGTTTATTAAAAGATACTCTCCGGACAGCTGAGGAAACCAATCAGATTGCCATCTACACCAATGCTTAGCTTCATGGGCAGGGATAAAAACTCCAAGGCATGAATGGCAAACTGACTGATATCAATAAGACTTTGGGGAAAAGCTAAGAAACGGCCAAATAGATGAATTCTTATTGGTACTATCTGAAGAACAAAATCAAACGAGGTCTTGGCATGAAGATGAAATGGGAGAGAGAGTAAGAACAATAAAAGAATAATGAAGGTGTAGTCAGAAGCGAGTTCAAAAATCAAGGATAAATCGACAGAAAATTTAATGAAATGGCTATGAACAGCTAAAAGGGAGATTAAGAGGATTAACTAGCTGACGAGCTCCTAAACAAGATCAAGTAGCTAAAAGGACATTCCAAAGATATGGGTAGTGAGTTGGATCGTCAACGCTCAGCTCTCGAATCCCTGGACCGTAAGATGGACCAAGCCAACACAAAGACAGGGAAGGTGAACTCTATTCTCAACAAAATCCTCCGAAAATGATCAAGCATTCTTTTACTTTTTATGATAATATCGACGTCAATTACCCTCTAACATTATAAATCAAAGGCCTAAAAAAATGACAGTAGTCGGTGGATAGAAAGTAGAAACGGGGAACGGAGAAAAGTTTATCACTGAATTTTTGGTGAGTGGCACTGCTGCAGTGATCAGTAAGACCTTAGCTTCCCCCATTGAAGTCATCAAGATTAGACTACAATTACAGGCACCATTGATACAGAAAAAGTTGATCGAAAAACCTTACAAGGGTATTATCGATTGCTTCAGAAGGTTGTACCAAGAAGAAGGAGTCAGAGCATATTACAAGGGGAATCTTGTCAACGTCATCAGATACTTTCCCACACAAGCCCTCAACTTTGCATTCAAAGATTTCTATCTGAGGGTATTGCATCTGGATCGTAAGCCTAAAGATCCTTCTTTTTGGCACACATTTGTCAATAATGTCAAGGGTGGTAGTTTGGCAGGTGCTTCCACGCAATGTTTTGTCTACCCTCTGGACTACACCAGAACCAGGCTCACCAACGATATTGTTATGTCAAATATAGGTAATAGAAGTCGGCAATTCAATGGAATCATCGATTGTATGCGGAAAACATATGAATGGGATGGAATTCGGGGACTATACAGAGGCTTTGTGGTGACATGCATCTTCATGATGGTCTATCGCGGAATGTACTTCGGCCTCAACGCCGGAATCAAAGAGCAAGTCCCGCAATAATACCTCGGTAATATCGCAATTTCTTTCATTCTCAGCTACTGTGTCACCGTCACCTCCAGTCTGGTCGGCTACCCGATGGACACAATCAGGCGAAGAATGATGATGAGTTCGGGTGAAGAAGTACGCTTTACCAGCTCATTTCAGTGCATGAAGCATATGTACCAAGAACGAGGTATCAGATCCTTTTTTGGTGGCGTGGGTGCCAATATTTTACGAGGAGTGACTGGAGCAGGTGTGCTGACCATTTACGACATGCTTCAGATGGTCATTTTTGGCAAGAAGTACAAAACAAGCGATAGCTGATCTTTATATACGAATTAATATTGCCTATGCACATGAGTTTATGATATTGAAATTGTCCCTTTGAAATCAAAATATGTGTTTACGATATGAGGTCATATCCTGTCAGTTGGTAGAGTTACTATCTGATTCTATTAACCTACATATCAGCACAGTTATAATACTAACATATTTCAAACCATTCTATATCTTCACACCAATGAAACGTGAGCAAGGCTATGATCATCTGATAAAACTGCTAATTATCGGAAACAGTGGGGTCGGCAAAACGAATCTGCTTATCAGGTTCACTGAGAACAACTTTCTCACCTCACATCTGACAACAATAGGTACCCATCATGGCATACAGGCATCGATTTCAAAACAAAAATACTCAATATGGGCAACAGCAGAGTCAAATTGCAAATTTGGGATACAGCCGGTCAATAGCGCTTTAAGACAATTACACAGACATACTACAAGGGGGCCATGGGAATCATCCTCACATATGCGGTTGACGATAGAGCTTCCTTCAATGATATTGAAAACTGGGTCAAACAAATCAAAATGCACGCGAGTAACTAGGTTGTCAAGGTGTTGGTAGGGAACAAAAGTGATGTGAGATAGGATAAGCGATAAGTCAGCACGGAGGAGGGTAGAAATTTGGCGTTAGAGTTAGGAATGCAGTTCTACGAGACGAGTGCAAGAGACAACGTCAACGTGACAGAAATGTTTCTTGCCATCGGAGAATAGGCCAAGCTCAAGATAGATATTGGCAAGCAATAGTACAGAGGTACCCAATCTGAATCGGCAACTTCGAGAGGTCTGCTGACCAAAGAAGATCTGAACAAGAACAAGAAAAAAGGTTGTTGCTGACTGTTGGCAATTGATTGTTATTGAGTATTTATTTTCAAAGGAAGAGGGATCAGGATATTATTTTGGTGAAGAAATGCCTGCTATTCCCTCTGTGTCTCTATTCGGGATATTTTTCTGTTTCGAATTGCTTCTCAACTTACTCCTGAGTTCGGTTGTGCTCACAGTTGGTATTGACGCTTTCGTGATTCATCCTTACACCACAATAAAAGCAGATAAGCTTGTATTTTTTCAGTTTGTCGTTAAGGACCTACACTTCTTGTGACAGGTCTTTGATGACACTACTGGCTCTGTCTTATACTTCACGTTTGATGGCTACCTTTTAAGCGTTGTGGTCGTTGAGCAGTTTCCATAAAATTTCATTCTTGAATGCGTTGATTTCCCGACCTGCTAGTGCTTTTTTTACCTGATCACGATTTGCCTCCACTTCTCTTGGCAACTCCTGCAAATTCAAATTTGGAGCCACCTGTATAGAAGCAGATATACTCTATCCGGCTTGTTAGTGATGTACTCAATAGCATCGTACATCTCCTTCGATTTAGTTAAAAAGCGGTTTATTTTCCTCTCCTGTTCTATTTTCTCGCATTCCATGTTAGTGAGCTCGAAAAATTTATTCCCTAGATCATTTATGGTGTCTAATTAGCGCTGAACAAGTGAAACTTAATGAGTCAAGGTGGCCAGTTTGATTCCTTCTTGATTTTTGAGACGTTCTAGGATACCTGAGTACTAAGAGCGGACATCACGCTCGATAATGTTCTTCACAAAACGAATCTCTTCAATCCTGTACTCTAGTCTGTGCAATTGAGCTATAATTTTATCCCTTTTGTCGACCAAGTTCGAGCGAATGGCTTCAACCAAATAAAATTTTCTAAGACGGTAGGCATCGGTCATCTTGAGAATGCGATGCAGCTAGACTAGATGTATTGAGTACATGGTTGTTGTGAGGACCAAATACTGTGCATTGGCTGCAGACCAGTTCTTCGCATGTTTAACAAAAATTGATAAAAGGACTTTTATGGTGGATGCAGTCTCTAAAATTAGAAAGATAGGTACGCAGGTGGTGCAGGAGCAATCGAAGAGATTTAGGAGGGTGTTTTTGACTTTTCTTTCTTGGTGGGTGTCTTGGACTATTTGACTTTTGACTTGGAGGCTGCCTTTGAATCTTTGGCTTCTTTACCCTTGGATTTCGACTTCGAGACTGATTTATTAGATTTGCTGTCAACATCTTTTTTCTTGCTGTCCTTGGATTTTGCACTCTTACCATCTTTGCTCTTCTCCTTCTTCATTTTAAATTTACTAACCTTCAAATTATTATCTAACTCCATAAGTCCTCATAAATCAAATCATCAAAATCAGTAGAGCAGAGTCTAGGGTGGTCTGAAATACTCCACAAATTCATGCTCAACAACTACCCCATTGCGACTCCTATCCAATCTTTTCAGCAGGGCCATCAAATCATACATCGACAGGGAGAGACCTGCTTAGCTCAAATATTTCTTCAATTATTGGTAGTTGATAAAGCCTGTCTGTTAACGGTTGATCAAGTTGAATAAATATTTTGATTCGTTCTTTTTGAATTGGTTTCTGATGGCTAAAAGCTAACGCTAGGATTCGAGAGAAACCTCCATGATGCGGATGACGAGACTGTGCATTTCTTCTCCTAAAACTGAATGATTTCTGGTGGCTGACTCCTTATCATCGGTTCTGACCATTTCGCAGAATTCTGTAAGGGTAATCCAAGGTTCATCACTTTGTGCATACCTTTCTATCAGCAGCTAAAAATCTCTCGAATCGAAGTGCATCCTGCCACCAGCCCATCTGTAATAGTCCATTAAATCCTAAGCACCCACCACACCACGTCCACTTCTGTCGATAACCTTGAATAGCTTGAAGTAATCCAACCTATGCTGTGAAAGCTTCCTCTTGAGTTCCTAAAGACGTCGAGAGGCTGGCAGAAAAGCTTCAATAAAATTTAGAAGCAATTGCTTCGGTGAAGAGATCTGTCTAGGTAGGAGTTTGGGATGCGATGGTTGATCTTGAACAATTTTCGAAGGTGATCTGCTCTTAGGAGGAGGTGTGTTGTTCAAAGATCGAAGTGGTTGTGTTTGCTGCAACGTTTGATTGTTGGGATATTGCTGCTGATAGTTGATAACTTGAGTTCTGCCTGTTGCACTGGTTCCTCTCGTAGTTTTTTCACTAACCTATTGAGCTAACTCTTCCATCAGTGACTATTTGTACCTCCTTTAATCAAAATCTAACTCCTATTATTCTTCCTACTACTCAGGCATGACTGATATTTGAGCTACTTTGTTTCCACTTTTTTGCCCCTTCTTGCTTTTGACCTTCAAGGGTCTGATGAATTTTTCAATCTCCTCAATCATAAAGACACCATTTTTGATGCCCAATTTTCGACTCAGATACAAAAAATGACTGTCTTCCACGCTTACAAAGGCTTTCATGAAATTTCTGAGTTCTAAGCTGGTAATTTTTCTGTGATCGTTTTCACAGTGGTTGGGCTGCTTTTCACCTGCCTTTTTAATCGACAGTAACACTCTTCTTAGCCTTTATTTCGGTAGTTTAACCTAACTGTCGCTCTTCTGGGTCTATAACTTTCTAATCAGGGATAATTGTTCGGTAAGCAAGAGTAAAAATCCTGCAAGTGTGGGTTCCGGAACTGAGTATTTTTATAGTTTGGGGTATCGTTTCAGATGCATATTGGTGACTTCCCTCAACACAGCCGAGTTGAAGGGGTAAACAAATTAGAGGAAATCTCTGTACTGCCATTGTTTTTTGCCAGGCTCGAATTCCATGATCTGCTTGATTTCCTCATCCTAAACGTGTTCCCTATTTTCTTCTAAGAATTGAAGAAGATGTTCTTTTTTCAAGACTGTGTGGTTATTGGTCAGATAGCGAAAGAGAGGCAAAGGGCTGAAGAGGGGATGCGAACAAAGGACCTAGCGTATACACTGTTGAGCTTGTTAGCCTTTGGAAAGTGTGAGAAAAAGTACTGAGAGCATTTCGTAGATTTGGCACTGATCCTATCTGTTACTCATTATCGTTAGATTTTATTATTATTTACATCTAATATCACCTTATTTATTGTGATGCGATGAAAGGATAAAATATGAAAAGAAAGCAAATCAGTGCCGACTCATAGCTCGGTTCATTCGAGTAATGTATCCTTCCACATTCATTTTATCACGCCTTGGGTAACGATCCATCTCCAACTATACAGCATTTCTTCTGACCTGCATTTCCACATCCCTGAATCTTTCTTTGGTTTGATGCACCATATCGACTACCTGAGTGTTGGCTCTGTTTCTTTTGTTTTCCTGGTTCACGATGATGTTCTGAGCATAGTTAGTGGATGTTCTCGCTTGTCTCTGAACTGCTGGAGTTGATGCACGCTGACGAGCTAGGTCAACAACCTAAACTGTGTGGATCTTCTTGTAGAGTTCGATTTATAGCTAATTGGCTTTCTCCTTTTCGGATTATAGTTATTTGAGCTTCATCTTGTAGTCCTGCATAATATTTCTGTTAAACTGTTCGAATTAGCTTTTCTCTTTTTATAGCAGCTATCTTGTCATTCTCAATTCCTCTTGCTCCAAATGTAAGGCTTCTTTTTTCCTAATGATCTCCAACTCACTATTTGCCAACTCTGATGCATTTTGTTGTTTCTCATGCGCCATCAGCCTTCTCTCCTCCAGTTCCTTCATTTTAATGTGATTTTCTTTTTCCAATAAAGTTCTTCTCTATTGTTGCAGTCTTTACTATTCTTTTTTGCGATGTAACTGGAAGTTATCGTCTTAAAATTTCAAGTTTTGCTACTTCTGCTACAACTGATATCTGAATGTTTACAGTTTCCTTCTCTACATTTACAGCTATCGCTATTTGGATTTCAGTTAAGCAAGCTAACCTTGCATTTTGATTGAGGTGCTGTGTTGCTGGATGTGATCGTCCATTCTGGTTAGAGATCGCAACTTATCAATTTCCAGCTGATAGGTTTCCTCTTTCTTTTTTAGTTACCACTGGTGCATGTCCTTCATACTGGCAGTATTTTCCTAGTGTATTCTGTTCAATCTGATTCTCTGCTCTTAAATCCTTAGCTCATATTATTTTATCAGCTTTGTCTTGTTCTTTGCAGCCTCATTCATCTATTCTTGTATTTTAGCACGTGTGTCATTCAACTGTCTTTCGTAGGATTTCCGTATCTCGGCTAGTTCTGCATCAAATTGTTTTTTTAGTTATGTGGCTTCCTATCTGATTGTCACCACTTTCTCACGTTCTATTATGCGCTCTTTTGGTTTCTACTATACCTGGGATTGTTTGGACCGGCCTCTTTCTATGGGAATAAGATCGAAGTTTATTGAGGTTTAAGGGGCACCTCTCGAAAATTTGACGCTAACATCATCATTGAGAACTGAAGGTTCTTTAGGCTATCGACTTAACTGATCTCTGGATGCATTTTTAGCCAAAGGAGGTCTCATCCTCGATGATCTCTCAGGTATGATAGGTTCATCTCCTCCACCTCTCCTGTCTTGCTTCGGAGAAGCCTGCCTCAAAGTCATCAAATTATCGAACTAAAAAGGTTGTGGTTTGGTGAAGGCGCTTTTGAAACTTCTTCCATCTTCGCTCTTGTCATCATTTGAGTTTAACCTTGAATTTCTAAACTTCGGAGACTCGTCTTTAAGAGGATTGAAGTCGATGTTGGGAGTTGACCACTTCTCTGTTGTCTTTTTGAAATCAGGCTGTGGAGGGTAGTGGAAGTCAATTTGAGTGGAAGAGTAAGGAGCAACAGATTATCGCTATTTTTTCCTCGCAGCCTTTTTGTCTTCTTTGAGCAATAAATCCTATAATAAGTCATCAAAGTCATCCTTCTTGGCAGATCGATTTGACTTCCTACTCATAGCATCCGAAGTCATGTTGTTTCTTCGAGGTTCGTTGGCTTTCGGATAGGCAGGGGATGACCCGAAACCGAAATCTCCATCTAACATATTCATTCCTTTCTTGCTTCAGGTAACGAATGTATTTATAACTTAGACCTTGGTGCATACAGTTAGTAATTAAATAAATGGAGGACAGTCTCGAATTGCCCGAATAAGTCTAAGAACTTCAACTCAACACTCTCCTCTCACCTGCTCCAGGAGCAATTGATTCCAGACAAACAACCCCTCCTCATAGTTTGGCTTACTCCAACTGTAACAATTGTGATTATGCAGCAACTGGAGTCAAAGATAGAAGGGATGTCCAGATGCGCTCTCCTTTGGCTTTTGAAGAGTCACCGCATAAGATGGGATTGATCAAGACAAACAATGAAAACTATCGGCTCAATCATTAGTTTGTGAGTCCTGGCAAATAATAGGCGGGAAAGACTGGGCCTCATTAGGCAAGTGAGAAAGTAGCCAATAAAGCACAATGTAATTTCATTGTAAAATAGACAAAAAACTGCAGCCTAAGCCCAAAAAAATCAGCAGAAGCCCCGTTCAGACAAAAAATACCAGGGTCAGTCCTCATCCATAGCTCAGATAATCCAAAAGAAAATCCTAACCTATCAATGCCCATGAGTAACGTAAGACAGTTGACAAAAATAATTTCCTTCCTCTTCAGCGGAGGGTCCGCTAGCTGGAACAAGCTCTCCATATGTAAACTGTCCTCTCTGAATAACTTCGCACCAAATTGGCAGTCACCAATAATTTGCTAGAGTCCAAGTTACAATAAAACTCATTGGGCTATCTTCTCAACATGAAAAATAGCAGTCGAGATATGAAAAATGTTGATATTTTTGTGGAATTGACCAACATGCAAAAAATACTACTTGAAAAAAATATCGTGATTGATCGACTTAAGTCCCAACTGAAAGAGCAACAACTGGAACATGAAAAAACAAAGCTCAAGAACAGTCCTTCACCACCCCGTAACAACTATGCTCGTAGTCCCAACCGCACACTCAACGACTAGCTGTAAAAACTCATCGAATAGAAATAATCTCTGATGTCCTACATCGACGAGCAAAAGATGAAGCTCAAGAGCAAAATCGAGTACATAGTCGAATTGGAAGAGGAAGTCAATCGGCTGGCAGACAAAGAAACACATTACAGATAAGTGGAGAGGCCTAAATTAGTGCAGGAATTAGGAGAGTTGAAAAGATAGCAGAAAAAGTAAAAAGAAGAGATGGAGAGAGAAAGAATGGAAATGAATTTGGAAGGAATGCGCTATCAGGATGAAATTAAAAGCCTAAAAGAAAATATTTAGGCTTTGGAGGATCATAATGAAAAGAAGAAAAAAGCCCATTCCCAAATTGAAGAAAGAGGAGTCCAGAAGTAAGATTTAGAGAAGTAACTTCTGCTGAAAGAACTCACACTCCTCAAAAAGTAAAGAGATTATTACTTAACCTAATACCGCAAGAGAACTGACGAATCTGCTCAACTATACAGCCTTCAACTAAAGGTGGCCCTCCTCTAACAGTGATTTTACTCCCTTTCATTTTGTCAATCTGATTCAGTGTTGAGATGAGGTCTGTTTAAATGATATTCGATTGGATTATATTATTCTAATAGAAAATGAGCATCGCTTTCTACAATCAAAAATGGGAAACAGCCATCGCCCGGTTGCTGGACAACGTCGAAGAAGAGAACTTTCCACTTGAGGAAAACAGATAAAAAGGGGTACTCGATCATTTATTCAGCTGACCTTCAAAAGGAATGATTATGAATGGTTCCAATACTATGGAGCCCTGTACTTGCGCTACCTCGATTCTTATCGAGAACTCGAAGACTCTTATGACCAGATGGTCCATCCTCAGAAAAGAGTACTCATGAAGGAAATGCTGGATAATGTCATTGTCAGGATGTGCGAGGTCAAACAAAATGTTATCAGGTATGCCACTCACACCAAAAATCCACAGGTAGATTATGTCAACTTGGACGATGTCCTCATGGATCTCAAATTAACACCGAAAGCTCTGTCTCTTCCTTTGCCTAGATATTACAATGAGCCCTGTCCGAGGGATGAGGTGGTGAAAAGTGTGCAGAAATAAGTTGGAGTCACAGAGGAGATCGAGGTGGTTTCTGATACTGTAACCTTGGACACAAATATGGAGACGGCCATCAGAATCATACAGAAATTAGAAAGGGGCAGACAAGGAATCATCAGGGGCCTAACCTTCGCCAAGATGAAAATCAGAGCCAAGGATAGATCTGCCGATAGCAGCAATGAAGAGGATACTAGAACCACAATCATCCAGAAATACTGGAGGGCCTTCCTTGCCAGAAAGGAACTGGCTAAAATTAGATAAGAATAATATAAATTCTTGGGAATTCATAAAGAGTCCATCTCCAAATCTCTGCTTGAACAAGCAGAAAAACAGAGAAACAATATGAAAGTGATCCAACGCTCCAGGGCTGAAAAATTTGAATCTGAACGCGAAGACCTCAAAGCCCAGATCAAGAGGATCGAGGAGCCCAGCATCAAGCAGACAATGTTAGATGAACGTCGAAAGTGGATCAAGAAATTTATGGAGATGCATGAGTTCAGCAATGTCCCTAACAAAGCTGCTGACTTCTACAAGCAAAAAGATTAATAAGTCGTGGAGGAAGACACCATCAAAAAGGACAAGAAAAATGGCAAAGATGCCAAGAAAGAAGGCGGAAAAGGCAAGAAGAACGAAGTGTAAAAATTCCTAGATGAGCATATTTCAGTAGGTCCCACAGAAACTGTTGTCAAGCTGCAGGAAAACGTAGAGAAATACACAAACACTTGGGGAACCAGAGATGAGACTGAAGTCACTTAAAATATATATGATACTGAGCTGGCCAAGGATTAGCTTCGGCCTGCATTTGAGGAGGAGCTTTAGAGAATGGTGGATGGCATTATCAACTTGGAATTAGATTGTATGCGAGTAAAATATGGTATCAAAAAGAAAAAAGAGAAGAAAGCGAGAAGAAAAGCAAAGAAAGCCAAGAGAGTCAAAATTCCTCAAGGCCTCGGGAAAAGAAACCCACGAGACCTCCTTTAAGAACTCTATGAAAGAAACATCGCAAAAATATTGACTCCCGCTAAATTTGAGGAGATCATAGGTGAGCATAACACAGTGACTCATTTAATATAACAGAATTCAGAAGAACTACCAGATCCTTCCATCTTCCAGGTGAAAAACATGGTGGCATAATATATTGGAATTCCTCTTGGGAGCTCTCACGCCAAGGAAAAACTATAAAAATGGTCATGGTTTATGTTCTATGGTCCAATGGGAACTGGTAAGACCATGTGCATCCGTGCCCTCCAGCAATAAACTAACGCAATTCTCTTTGACCTCACCCCCGACTGTGTCAAATAAAGGTACAGTTAGAAATCAGAACTGCTCAAATTACTCTGGTCTGTCGTCATTTGTGCCAAAGAGTACCAACCTGCGATCATCATGATTGACGATTTCGAGCAAATCTTTTCAGGCGTCAAGGGAAAGAAGAAAGATATAAACCCTGTTGCTCCTAGAATGAAGAAAATTCTCACTGACATGAAGCGAAACAAGTTATGGAGTAAAAATGATCGGATTGCTGTGATCGCATGCAGTCACAAGCCTTTCGATGCCACCATGAAAGACTGCAAAAAATTATTTGATAAAAAGATCTACTTCCCTTTTCCTAACTATGCCACCAGAAAAATTCTTGTCAAGACTTTGATTGAGCAGAAGGTTGGCAGACCTGTCAATGACTTCCCGTATGAAACACTTGCACACGTCAGCTAAGGCTTCACGGCAGGCAGCGTAACTATCCTTTTATCATAGTTTAAACATTGCGTTGAAAGAGTGCTTACTCCTTTGAGGGTTCAACGACTCCACGACTAGCCTCTCAGGATGAGTTAATTCATCAACCCTCTCGCTAACTCTTTGTGTGTTTTTGTCAGTTAATACGAGAAATTCAAAAAATTCACCGATGAGGTCACAGGATTGAAAGAGTTGAGGTAGGCCAATCATCAAGGAACTGAGGACAAGAAAAAGGAGACGACCACCAAAAAGAAATGATATGGATGATATATACTGCTTTTTAGAATAAAAGGTATATGAAGTATGAAGGTCAATGTCCCATCCATTTGAAGGCTTTGTAGAAAGCAGCGCACATGAGACCGCCTGCCATACCCGAATAAAACAACTCCTTTCGCTTCATCACTAAGTTACATATTTTTTACAGTTGCCTCCCAGAACAACGGAGGTAGCAAATCCTGCTAAAAAGGAATTCCAGCCATCCTCCTTTCCTCTCGCATGCTCGATCAAGCACTCATAAAAGACAAATATTCCGCCAAATGTGGCAAAACCCTTGGCTGTTCCTTTCATCTTCCTCCAGTCTTTTCTCAATACAATGGCAGTTGACCTCCTTATTTTGCCGATCTCTATTTCTCGCATTTCGACTGCATTCATAAACATAGCCATCACAAGGCCCATTGCACCTCCCAGGGCGTAGGAGACAGCAGATTTTCCCAAGCAGTTACCTTCTAGAGCACCAAGAGGTGTGACTTCTGAATGAAGAGGTGGCTACTGTAGGGGTTGATAAGAGTTTTGGGGGGTTCGAGTGTAGGGTCTATCATTTTTATATATTATTAATTGTGCTAAGAGTGAATATCCTAACTTTATGCCTTACAGGCTCATTTTCGCCAGGTTTCCTTCATGAAAAGCAACAATGTTCGACTTTTCACAATATCAACTCAAAACAGTGGATACTAGGCAGTATCACATGGAAATGATTTTCTTACGCATCGAATCCTCTCCTTACGGTTGATCCATATAGACCAGCTCAATAGCTCTTGGAGGCTCTCCAATACTTTGTCTTTTCACTATATTGCTCTTGGAAGTGGCTCGATTGCTCAGGTGGAAAAAGTATATCGTGGCAGCAATCCCGAGGTGGAAACTGAGAAACTCGAATATTAACCTACACATGTCGTCAACTAATTAAGACTAAGGATAGGCAAGAGGCTACCTATTAAGTGAATGAGCAGTTATTGATCTGAAAAATTATCGACTCGACTAACACCATTATTTGACCCAAAAAATTGCACAAAATCCAACATTGGAACTTGGGTAATGGATTTCTCATCTTGCTATGCGCGAGGGTGAGGTCAATCCGCTCTTCCTGCTTCTTACTGTGTATTATTCCGATCACAACAAAGGCAAGAGCAGCTAGTAAGCTTATCAAATTTATTAGTAAAAAAGGCAGAGCTAATATAGTAGCAAATATACCGAAGCAAGACTATTCCCTTTTGATCAACAGGAACAGTAAAAGTCCAGTAAGAATGACCTGGTATGATACAAACAGTCCAATGATTATCTTCCTCGTTCTCTGATAGTTGATACTGAATCTAAATGACAAAAGATCCTACCTGATGACGTTGATGAGCTTAATTCCGACCTTTAGCACGATTATTGAAAAGTAAACGTTGTAGGAGTAGCCTGCCAGAAAAGTAAAGAGATGTGTATCCGAATCCATCGCATGGACTATGATAACTGATATGAGAGATGGGATACATGCTAGGGTCAGGCCCATGAAGATAGATATGAACAGGTAGAAAGATATCCTGAAGTCCAAGCAGAGTCGATGGATCAGGATGTAGACCACCATGATTAGCATTAAGGAACTGACTGAGCACTCCACTATTTTGCTGTTGTAAGAGAGATAGGTACACGATGCAGGCTGCTGCGTCGAAGGTTTGGCTGCAGGCCAGCAATCCGCTCTGCACCATTCACCACCTATAATATACACTCTATCTATCAGCTATAATAGACCACTCAGCTAGCGATAAATATAATAATGGAGAGGGAAAGCAGCAACATCCAAGTCTTTGTCAGATTAAGGCCCCTCATCGCCATCGAGGCACTCACAGATCGAGTAGTCTAAATCCTGCCTGACGTATCACCTCTCCAATTCAGAACAGAACAGTCCGTGTGGCTCATGATAGCTATAATCACATGTAGATCAAATTCGATCAGGCTTTTGACCCAGACAAAGAGCAAAGCGATATATACTCGCATTTCTAGAGCATTGTCCCTAAAGTCCTAACAGGATATAACCTAACAATATTCGCGTATGGACAGACAGGCTCTGGAAAGACTTATACCATGTTTGGCAAATTGCAGAATGAGGAAAAGAATAATGTGGAATTGGATAAAAGTTAGTACGGTGTCATTCCCAGAGCTATCGAGGCTGTGTTTGCGAAGGTCGGGGACTATAGAAAAGTCGACGTTTTCTGTTCGTTTTTGCAGATCTACAATGAAAAAATATACGATCTTCTGCAAGTAAGTTTAAAGTAATCTCAGGAAGGCGAAAAGCCCAAAGCGTTAAATATTCACTAATCTAA
>Ga0100402_1002484_pt1 | contig 20692 bp, 16 predicted proteins | sample CryGeyme20150102_FD_80419 | JGI IMG/M metagenome (GOLD analysis project Ga0100402, IMG submission 80419) | Groundwater microbial communities from Crystal Geyser aquifers in Utah, USA - Crystal Geyser metaG 2015-0102 | ecosystem: Environmental > Aquatic > Deep subsurface > Groundwater | place...
TGGATTAATTGATCAATATGAATATCATTGCTCAGCCAAATCGAATTGCAATACAACAGGCTTGTCAGATTATCCTTTGGGTGGATCAACTTATTTGTTGCTTACCACTCGAGGGTAGTTGTAAAGGACAGCATCGTTGAAAAAATGTAAAGGTTATCGGAATTCATTTACAGCTTTGTAAAGCAGTCCGATTATTACTCCTGCAAAAGAGCCAAACCCTATGCTCAATAGCCATCCTATTATCTGAAAACCACCTTGTTCCTCTATTGATCGACCGCTTTATATCATTTGTTTGTATTCAACAATGTCAATGCTGAGACCTGCTCTATTTGAAGCCTCATAGGTTGCATAGGTATTTCCAACTCCCTGAGCAATAGCTACAAGAATTGCTGCGAAAAAGGAGGGCATCAAAAAGTGGAAGAGAGCACTGTTCGAGTCAATAATTCCTTTGCTATTGATTTTACGCTTGAAGGCCATCTGAGTGAGAGAACAAACAAATCCAACTCCAAAGCCTATAGCGGTGGCTGCCCCTGGATTGTAGTTTATGTTTGTTATTGGTGCAAATGCGATGCCTCCCTATATCAATAAATTATTACTGTTATACAAGAAAAAATAAGGTCATGGGCTGATAATTTTCTGAAGTATAGGCTTGAGGCCGAGAAGCATCCTAGAGCGGAGGAGGCCAGAGCAAGCCAGATATTAACCTGGCCTGTGAGAGCTACAATATATCCTCGCGTTGAGTTGAAGACCTCTCCTAGCAATACAATCGGGAAGCTGCACCAGACCAGAATCATTCCCAACAAAGACATACTCATGACTTTGTACCTTGAAAAATAGTTGACGTTTTGAGCTGTGAGTTCTCTTTTTCCCAGGATCAAAGAACTAACTAAGCCGAGAGCTCCTCCAAAAGCAAAGGCCCTGAGAGTAAAGCCTGTGTCTGGAATGTAAAACCTCCATAGGAGTTGGCTGTTAGCTTCATAGATAAACGGTCCAATCCAGGTCAAGATGAATATCTAAGCAAGTGAGATTCGCCCTATAACAGCGCTGTAGGCTGCATACATGGAGAGAGAAGCTCCAACAGCATCAAGGAAAGAGTCAGATGTATAGGCGTAAGGTGATTGAAGGTCATTGCCGAAATTTATTAAGTTTATTGAATTGTAGTATCGATGCTTGAAAGAAGGGGATGCGTTGGGATCATTTACAGAAAAATTTCTCCAAAGAGTACGATAAATGAAGAAATTTTGAGCTGTGAAAGCAAAAATCAATAAAGTAAAGGCCATTCCTGTAACCGAATTTCTTTCGATGTATCCAGCAATCATCGCAAATCCTAAATTAATATTTTTTTACCAACAACGAGAAGTGCAATAGCTATGATAAGAACGATGAAGGGAAAAGGAGCCTGAGTTGAGTCAGTAGTGACATAAGCTTAAGTTGTTGGGTCAATGGACCAAGAGTACACATTATCATTGCTGTTCATCTGTGAGAATGCTGAGGTGTTGTAACGGAGAAAGAAACCGTAGATAAGAGCCACAACAATTTCCCAATATATGACGGCCATCACGAAAATTTTAGTATTGGTTTTGAGCATTAATGAATAGTATATAGACCTTAACAAAATGAGACCAATCATTTCATTCTCTGCTCACTTTTTTCTCCAATATTTCGATGAGAGATTTCACAAGCCACTAGTAACATTAAATGCTGACTTTTTCTTCGACCTTCAGCTTGAATAATGGAGAAAATTGAAAATTGAAGTATTTGAAATTTGTTCCATTGGCTATGCATTGAGTGAGTTGCTCCATTTATTATTGTCTCTCTTCAGTCGATTTGAGGCAGATGCTCACAACCTACAGCAAAAGGTAGTAGAGTTCATTTGTAAATTCTTCCGCGAAGATGACTGAGGCCTTGACAAAGATTTCTTTCATATCTTTTTAGATGGTTTTCAAACTTTAAATATTAGCCTTATTGAACAGCTGATTCACTTTTTCATACTATTTTTCCTTGTTCCATGACATACAAGCATTCCAAAAATGAATAAACTAACCTGAAGCATTTTTCTTTCGAGATCTTACCTCTTATCTTCTGAGTTTTTCCCTTTCTTGTGCTGTAAAGACCAATCCTTTACCTTGCCCAATTTTGGCAAAGAAAACGATGAAGGCTTGCCTCAAAGCATCAATAAAATCTTTAAGATCAGCATCCGGAGAGGGAATTTCTATATGACTTAATAACTAAAAATATTACTCATCGATGTCTGCTTCATTCTATTGTTCTTCTTTCCTTTCCTTTTTCCTTCTCGAATTTCTTTCAAGAGAATTGTTCTCAGGCCTTAATTCTCTGCTTCGTTCTCGGCTGTCAGATTCTTACCTTTGGACTGGAGCATGTTGAACTCTGGCTGGCCTTCCTCTTTGTTTGTCTTTTCTTCTAGCATTGTCTGCAGCATCGTTGATACTAGTGTTTATTTCATTGCTGTTGTCCCTTTACATTGTCTCCTCTGAATAAAATATTTATGGATAAAGAATATCATTTATACTTAAATATAGGCTGTAACATTTTTGTTCTAAATGTTACAGCCTACTTAAATATCATTTTTTTCTTAAGGTGTCAGCCGAGTAAACTCTGGCCAAGCCAACATGCCCAACAGGTTAACTAACTGGCTATGCTATATTTACCTAGCTTCTTGTGGGAGATTGAATGAAAAGAGGGCTATGTCTTGGTTGTCGGTTTTGATAAGAAAAGTTCATATTTTGAGGGATAAATGCTTGATGGCGAATATGGATTTCCGGTGCTTTTAAGAAACTGTTAGTCTCAGGGTAGTTTTTAGATCGAGCATGACTGCTGTTATAGACCTTTTATTGCAGTTCCTTTCGGATATCAGCTGCTTGTATCTTCCTGGCTTAATATTTTTACACTTTGAAGGTCGATCGTGATTGATGATTCAGGTGATACTCTAAAGATTACTTTTTGATAATATCTGCCTCTTTTTCCTTCAGTAGTCTTCTTAACTGAGTGTTATCCATCCTCCTGAAACTGTCCTGTTCAACAAGAGACTAGATCGTATGCTTTAACTCTTTGCTCACAACCCGTTTTTGAAAAATACCATCCATGAAAACCGGCAATTGAGAAGAAGGAGGTAGCTGTCGCATATTTATTCCGGTTATCACTATCAAAAGAGTAATCCCTAGCATGAACATATCCTGTTGCTTCCCTTATTAAAAGCCTGGAGGAGAGTGTCTCTTTAGAAGAGAGCTCACTTTATCGAGGATCGGCATTCTGTTATTGCTGGCAGTGATAAGGAAGTCTCTACTATTGGGAACGAAGTACTGGATGGGTCTCTTCCGATAACAAAAAGAGAATCGTACAGCATATAATTTCCATTCTTGTTTCGATATAGTGTATCAGGAGATACTGCCCAATGAGCTCGACCTTCTTCTTCTAGAACTTATAGAGCTTTTGATATTTCATTGAGCAAAAACCATGCTTTCGTCTCAGTAAACAACCCTTCTGTTTCAATTAAACTCTGGAGAGGTTGTCCGGCTATCTTGAAGTAGAGGTTGGCTGTCCTATTGTTGCTACATTGTTCCATTGTGGGATTGGAGATCAATTAGTGAGGATAAACTAAGCTGAAAGGTTTTCGTTCGACTCTTTCGTATGCTTGAAGAAATTATCTTTCTTCGCTTGAAGATTCGAAAATAAACTGTTTGCAAATGAGAACATCTTGAGGATTTTTACGGGCTATCAAAAGCCAATGATTTCCAAAGAAAAGATGAGGTTTGGCCAGGGTAGTTGTATACTTGTAATTAATTTCAGCCATTCTCGCTGAGGAATCTCCATTTCCCATCAATTGTTTATGAAAGCAAGTTAATGAATTGTAATGAGGTATAATGATAATGATCATGAGTCACTCTTGGAAGAGGCGCTTTCTGCGCTAGCGAGTCAGTTAGTTCATGAAATTGACCAGGTTGGAATTTAAATATTTGGTTTTTTCTCGCTCAGCAAAATCTTTGATAATTTTGTAGGTGTATTAGCTTTCGGATTGAGTCAGATATCTGAACAACTCGAGAAGATTGACTTTCACTTCTCCTTCGCTAGAGTCACTATATACAATGCCTAAATAGATGAAAAATTACTCAGCAATCTTGCAATTTAGCTTCTTGAAGCAGTTACAACTTCAGCATGGATCGGCTCAGTCTCCAAAAATTATTTAATAATACTGAGACCCAAGGAACAAAGCTCTTCATCGACTAGAGTCTTGAACAGCTTTTCCTTGAACTCCTCATAAATTTGAAGCCATTCTTGATACTTCTCTATGAAATTTCCTTCTTTTGACACAGTTGCAAACAAAATTTATAAATGACCTTTGTTGAGTGATTCCACTCTTTCTTGCCTGACGAACTGAGCTAGCACTCGGGCAATGCCAAGAGAATTCCATACCAAGGGAGCACCTGTTAATTTATATGTGAACGTCGTAGCTCCATATACCACAGGACCGAACTTGATGATGTGAGTGCTGAGGATATCATTTCTGATCTGAGGGCCAACGTGAAGCAGGATTTCAAGATAACGAGAGCACAGACTTTCTTCATGAACAATAAGCTCAGCCAATTATATGAGCCCAATGCGGAGGATATTGTGAGAAACATCTGGTTTAAAGATTTATTGGATGTAATGAATGATTGTTTTGGTGTTGAGGTCTTCATTTATATCAACCGAATGTGTAGAATTTCTGTATTTTGAAATTAAGATGGCTTTGAAAATAATGAGAGCTTGAGCTCTAACTTCCCACCAAGGATCAGTTACAAGGCCTTTCAAAGCTCCCAACTTTTCTTCAACTATTTATTTGTTAGCTACCACAATATCACTGAACAAACGTGCTATAATTTTAGCTCCATGGGTCCTGATAGAAGGAGCTGGAGAGTTCAGAGCCAAAAATCCGTAGTAAAAAAATTAGCTCCAAAGAGGGTGCTGAATATCTTCACAATCTCTTGCAATTTTCTACAGAAGATGAGCCAACAGACTAACATATGTTCTGATATTGCCCCCACAAATTTATTTCACTCTATGCACCAAAACAAGGTAGGACTATGACTCCTTTCTCACAAATTAAAGGACAAGGTTGGCTATAAGCGATTTTTTATGCTAATTTTAAGCCAAAGACAACAAGTCAGGAAGCAGAATGTCTTCGAGCATCATTTCTGCTGCTTAGGCATCTGCCTTAAGAAGAGCTTTGGCAACTGATGCGATCAAAGCTACTGTTAATTTATAAGGCTCAGATTACTTGTCATAAGTACGAAGAAGCTTTTGAAGAAGAGAGAAAAATTTGCGATAGTCCAAGAAGTTATTGTGGATATTTTCAACAATAAGATTGACTTCACTCGTCTTTTTAAAAAGTTCAAGAAAGCGAAGAAGAGTGTCAGTTGTGACTTTGTATGATCCTTTACTATCTTATTCATCACACCGATTGAATAATTCTAAAAGGAGATTTACTCCTCCTTCTTTTTACTTCGGCTCGATTCCGAATTTTTTCAAATCGTTGAGGACAGACTATTTTTTAAGAAGAAGGGAGGCTGATTCAGCCATAAAATCTAAGACGCCTTTGCTTTAGCTTAATTCACCATACTAGCCTCTGGGTTTTCTTGATGTTGAAGAATTGAAGCACTTAAGCTAGATTTCTCTAACTTCAACTTTTGATTCATTGTTTGCAAAAGAGCGAGTCCTTTTCTCTATCTCCTCTTTTTGACGAGTGACTTATTTTTATATTTAATCTTTTCTCTTTTCGATCAACCACTCTATCAGGCCTGTGTTGTATTTTTGAGTATGAATCATGTTGCGCTGCTGAGTGAGTCTCATAACGGTTCTGGCCTCCTTCTCCTTTAAATCCACAACTCGAGCCAGCTCCCTATCCTTAGCAGCATAACTGGCCGTGGGCTGCTTATAAAGAGGTTGTTCAGGTGCTGGAAGAGTGCTGGTGAGCCTGCGATCGATGTTGAGCTTTTGTCCTGTCAAGAATTCATAAAGCCGAAAGAGAAGACTTTGAGCTGTTTCGGGACCGAGATTGACAATCGATTCGTATTATTCTTTGGTGATTTTGAATTTTTTGCGATTGAGAAATTTCTGCAGTTGTTGCCAATTATCAATTTTTCGATCTTTACGACTTGCATTGTAGAAGGTAAGGATAGATAGTTCTGTTGGATAGCGTCTGCAGAGGATCTATGCAACTATGAATCCGGTCGAAAGATCTATTCGTGGGTTACGGACAGCATAAGACAGATCGAGTTGATCAAGCCATTGGAGAACGTCCCTGGGGAGTGAGGAGCTACCACTGATGGTATTAAGCATAGGTTATATTTTGTTATATATAACGCAGTTTCATATGTTCGCCAAGAAAAAACTAAGACGAGAAGATTTCATATTCGAAAATGGATGGTTCGATAGTCTGGTTAAAGGTCCTGGTGAGCTACACATGCAACAGTTTCAGATCTCAGATTGTTAGTAAAGTACAATATGTCTCTTCGATGCTGCTGCATGCGTCTATGTCGATCAGTGTAAGTACTCTTTGGTATTTGTGGGCGCCTGTGAAGCCAGTGTCTTTGTGAGGGACTGTTCACATACTATTGTCATATGCACAACTCAACAGTTCAGAGTTAGAGATTGCACTCACTGCCATTTTGCACTTTGTTGTGACTCTCAACCTATCATATAAAGCAGCCATGATATCACCATCAGTAATTTTCCACTTTGGGGATATGCTCAGTTGGCTGAACAAATGGCTCAGGCAAAAACATCGCCCTGGAATAACAACTGGTACGATGTCTATGATTTCACTCCCAATAAATTCAATACCCAAAACTACAGACTAAATCCTTTATCATCTGAGCAGCTCAGCAAAGTTAAGCAGAAGGTTCAAGAAAAAATGAAGGAGGTACAAATATCATGGGGAGAACCGTTAGTGCCAAGAATACAAGGAAAAGGAAATTATTAAGTCTAAGAAGTTTCGGTTTTTGTGTCTCATCCAGTTCCTGACACTGTTGCTTCAGAAGAATATCCCCTAATACAAAGTCGAGTGCATTACATCCCACCTGAGGAGGTTAAAGCGTTGGGTCTGTCTTTGGAGTGCACAGGAAGAATGAAAATTTTATTCGTTAAAGTATTGAGGTCATAGGCTGCTCGCTGGAAAAAGGTTCTGAAGAACATATTGACAGTAGTAGAAGGTAGAGAACAACTTGAGCTGTACGAAGGTACAGTATTTGCCCCTTTCAAGGACGAACATTGATTTTTATGCTGAGTAAATAGATTAAAGTTCATGCTATTGGCTAAAGGATTCTGATTTTGTAATAACTATTGGATAATAGCAGGCATGGCCGAACAATTCTCTATCGAAACATTTATTTTCATTCTTATTCTGGTCGTCTACGTCCTAACCGCTCACCTCATCGAAGTTGAAAAGGTATGCATTTACTTAGGTAGATTCCCTTCTTGCACGAGTCATCAGTCGCCATACTCATGGGACTTTTAACGGCTGTATTCGTGACTTATGTACTGTCTGATGCATTTAGGGGCTTGATGGGGAAATTACCTTCAACAACGATATATTTTTCACAATCATCTTGCCACCGATCATATTCTCGGCAGGGTACTCGCTTCGGAAAAGTCTCTTCTTTTAAAACTTCGGCATCATCAGCTTTTTAGGAGTTATAGGCACCATCCTTGGCTTTATTTTTATCTGTTCTTTCACCTACCTTATCAACAGGTTTATCTTCGGTGAGCGCCTCAATCTCAAATAAATTATGCTTCTGAGCGCAGTGCTCTGTGCCACTGACACCGTAGCAGCTATGTCCCTTATCAAGGTACTCATAGGTCTATATAGCCTGAAAAATTTCCAGTGCTGAATGCTGTTCTATTCGGAGAAGGTATTATCAACGATGCGGTGGCTATTGTGCTGTTCAGGACAGTCGCAGGACTATAATTAGATGAAAACAATGGCTTGAGGTACATCTAATCAGATGTAGCATTGAGACCATCTTGTGGATGGTTTTCGACTTCTTCGTGCTAACATTTTTCAGTCTTGCTATAGGTGCTATCTTTGGCTTCGGTCTCAGCTATCTCTTCAAAATCAATTAAACATTCAACCGTTATCCGATCAAATAGACAAGTCTGATCCTGTTGGTCGGATATATCAGCTATCTTGTGGGATAATTATTGGGTTTTTCAGGAATCATCACTCTTTTTACATGTGCAGTCATCATGGGACACTATGCATTTATGAACATTTCGGAGGAATCACAAAGAGGAACAGGATTGGCTTTTGAAACTGTGAGCTACATTGCTTAGGCGTTTGTCTACGCCTATCTTGGGGCTTCTCTTTTGGGTATTCAGAGCAATGGGCTGGCTGTCGGTTTTGCAGCTATTATTCTTGTGTTTTTTCCCTTTATTAGAGCATTCATGGTATACTTCTTGCCTGGAGTCTACCACCTCCGAAAGAAAACATTCCCTCTTAAAAGCCCAGAACTAAAGGTATGCTGGTACTCAGGAATGGTGAGAGGCGTAATCGCCTTTGCTTTGGGTTTGCAAATTGAAGGGCAAAACCAAGATTTCGTTGTCACTGTAGTTCTTTTCATCGTTCTTATCACAACGATTCTCGGCTCAACTCTTCTTAAAAGCTTTTGCTAATGGATTGGTCTTCGCTAAGAGGGCGATAACAAATCTGAATCACCTAGTCATCTTTCACGCAGTCTGATGGAAGATTCTGATTACAAGGCACCTCACTTCGATCTTGAGAGTGGAGGTGAAGATGAAAGGAGGGAAGAAGAAAGAAGGTCAATAAGATAGAAGCTTTCTCACTTCTAAAATTTGTACATGAAGCCGCTCTTTAAAAAGGCTGAGAGTGAGCACTTCAACTACGAAATTGAAATTGGAGAGATGCATGAAGTTCATTCATAAAAAAAATAAATGGATCGGAAATGATACTATGAGTCATATTCATACAACAATGAAATTTACTTATATATCACGATACTCTCAACTGTAGCCGAGAAATCAAGTTTTAAACCTTGCTGTTTGATATTTTCTCTCTTTGAGGAGGGGACACTACTTCAGGTTATTCACAGATAGGTTCAAATGGCTGTGTTTGACGTCTTTTTTTTGGTTATGTCATAAATTTAAAGGAAGCCTAGTTTCGCAGATGAATTTTCTGTTGTTGCTGAAGAAACACCATATTGTTCGACTGTAGTCGATTCATTCTTTGTAGAAATTTCGCACATTATTTTTGCCTTTCTAACAACATTTTTATGACTTGATCGGGACAGTGACAAATTTTCTAATTTTTTAATTCTTGAGACGTTTAATTGAGTTAATTTCTTCTTTCATCCTGCATCTCAACTTCACTTTCCAAGAGCTCATCGCCAATTCTGATAACCTCTTCATCATAAGATTGAATAGCTTCAAATTGATCTCCTTTGAAGCTAAAAGGTTCATCTTCTGAAAATTTAACTATTTTAGGAACAGCTGACGGCTGAAGTTTGTGCCTGTCAGTTGCTTCACTTTCTCTCTCAGTCGATTCATCTCTTGACTCTTGGAAATACTTTCTATCGTGAGTATGCATATGTTGAGGCTCGGCTATTGGTTCTGACTCATGAGAGGGTTCTGGTTAGATGGATTGCTTGCGATTCTGATGTAATAGACTGATTGGCACAATGAGCCGTTGGAGCATCATAATTATAGCACAATATCATGATTTTTGCTAGGATAGAGAAGGAGCATTTTTGATGAGCCACTCGAAACACTCTTCAATCCCTTCCTTGTTGAATGCTGATGTCTCCTTAAAATATAATTTGCTGACTAGTTTCCCCATACGATCAGGTTCAAGGGCTCTAACGAGTAACTCTTTTGGAGGCCGACCGTGAAGATCGCATTTATTGAGCATCACGCATAGTGGTTTTTTCCTGCTTAATACTACAAGTACTTCATTTCTCTATGCGTTTCTAAAAAATCAAACAGATGCTTTTTCGCCCAAGCAAAAGATCCTGTGTTATGTGCATCTATCACAAAAACTAGGCAGTCAGCTATTCCGGCCAGAAGACTCCAGTTTTGTCTAGCCCAGCCTTAGCCAGAAGAATCATAAGTCAAAAGAGTGCGAGAAGTTGAGGTAATGTAATTGATTTCCAGACCTGCGGTTGGGTATATTTATGCGGAGCTGGTGAGAGCTGATCGAATGATTGCTGTTTTTCCTGAGCCAGAGGGACCCAGGAAGGCGATCGGTAATGCCATCTCCATATTGCTAGTTTTAAATTAGAACTGGTATTTAAATTTCATCGATGGAAGCCTTTTCAAAAGCATAAGAAAAAATCACATAACGGGTTCTCTATCTCCAAAAGGGTCATATGGAATCAAAAGCAGCCTTCGCAATAGCTACAGTTTTGAGGCTCTTCCTCAAAGATGGATTCATTCTCATTGCTGGCATCCTGCAACCTCCTATTGTTATCAGTCTGTTAGATCAACTGCTCATAAATGTCGTTTAGCAATAGTTGATGATAGTGCTTGTGGGAACATTCCTCGTAATTTTAACAGGGGGAGCCTACCTTGGAGGTTGGTTGATCAACGACGAATTTGGAAAACTCAGTCTTTTGGTAGGTCCATGGATAGATGTATTTGCCTACTTCGTGATTGGAGTGCTGATGATTGTGGTGCAAAATGGTGGAAATATTGGCTTGGTCGTTGGAGCTATTATTTTGATCATAGTCGTGACTCTTCTTCAACTGATTTACAATGTAGTGAATTTCACAAAGTCTCCAAAGTCTGTAGACATTTTCCAACATCGTGGGAGCCCCTTTGGACTGGCCTCCTACATTCTTATTACATGTCTATTCTTTTACGTAATTGTGAAAATGACAGGAGGGCAGTTACTTACTTCAGCTGAAAAGATAATTTTTTCCATACTTCATTTGATTATATCGTGCATTCGCTTCAAGGAAGTTCTTCTAACAAAATACTATTTGCAAGAATTCGCGCAGACTGTCTATAACTATTCATATTTTACATAAATCAACTTAGGAATCCTTTCCTTTATCACTGCCGCTTCACAGCTGGATCTGTTGGCATCTAATCTGCTCTTTCTTGTTGTGACCATGACTCTGCTGGCCAATGCAGCTCTTGATGCCTACCTCAAGCAAAGGCAGGCCCTTCTCTTCCTATCTTCAGCCATAGAGGTCAAGGGAGAAGACGAGGCTCTTCTTTATATTGACTGTCTTGCTGAACTAGCTCGTCAAATATAGAACGAGGAGGAAGATATGGTCCTGATTAGTTTGCGAAAGAGACATGAAATGGAATGTGTTTAGCATGACTGCTTTTGCTTCCGAGGAGAGAATGGGCTTGGAGAGTTCATGAAGGAATACGTGAGGAAAGAACTCGCTATCTTGACCTAACAATTTCACAATAGTCCTTCAGTGTTGATCTCAATTCTCTACTTCAGGATGGTCATCTTCAAATTCTATCCATAAATCCTGACTAGAAGCAATTAGTATAGAAGCCGCTTTGAATTAAATATTATTCAGCGATTTTAGCTGTACTGGCTCAACGACCATGTAGCTGGATTCATCAATCATCGAAATCAAGAGATCGGATCTGTCGAAAGCGAACAGATGTTCAAACTATAAGCCTTGAGAGACTAAATGATAGGAACGATGAGGGAGGAAATTGAACGTCGATAGAAGAAATGGAAATATCTTTCTCGAGGTCTTTGTCAAGTATAAGAGCTTGAAGGGCAATGCGATGCAATTTTAGGGCAACTAAGTCGCATGGTATAAATATTCGAGTAGCATAAGTTCCGCTTTCGCAAGAGTAAATAATTCAACCTTCTTCTATTGTTTTATTTTCTCAAGGTGAGCTTTCTCAACAAAGGGCGAGAGCTCAGAGCCAACCTCAAAGAAATTTACTATGGCTACAAAACAGATGAGCTTCGTTCTCTCAAATAGTTCAGAAAGTTTATCTTCCACAAAAGATCTTGTGCCATTGAAACATTAGTCGATCCAAAAGCCATGGGAGTAATCACCAACGTATCTCTCAATGTTATTGACCTCTTCGGAACTCCTGCAGAAAAGGTGAAAGGAAGCTCAATCAACTCTCTAATGCCTCCATTCATGGGCAATGAGCATGTCAATGTCCTTAAGGGTTGGGTTCAGACAGGAACGTGGAGGACCATCGGGCGTCTCAAATAGGTGTACTGTAGTCATCGGGAATAACACTGCTTTTCAGCTCTTCTTTACCTGAAAATATATGTGAGAGATGGAGCTCTTCACTTTGTTACCAACGTATTCAAAATCAACGATTGTGATTACCTTATATTATCTCCTGAAGGAGTGATTCAAGGTCTTGGCAGAAAATTTGTGAAAGTTTTAGGATAATAAGCTCGAAATCTTCCTTTGAGTTTACTTATTTAAAATTCCTCTTTTTCGCCTTCACGATAGTAGTTTGAAGCTGGAAAAACCTATAGGAGGGTATTCATGGGAGTTCGAGGATTGAGCGAAAAAATCTAGCAATATCGTGAGGAAGCCAATCAATTAGAAGGACCTGAGAAAGATTAACTAGAAAGTCGGATCTACTGCTGGCTAAAAGGACGTAGTCCTCAAAAATATTTTGTTTAATTCACAGTGAAGGAATAAAAAATGGGGAGAATAGCTTATCAAGTTTTTCAAATCCAAGAGTCAAGAGCAATTGAAAAGAACAAAACATCTTATTTCCTATCAAGAACAATAAGCTGCATTAACAGCATGCGCGAGCATCTAGGCGAAGAGCTATAGGTCGATATTTAATCTGAAGGGAAGAGTGACAACAATAGATAAGACGAACCAGAAGATGACCCCATGGATAATTTAGCCACAAGTTCAATGGCGAGCATTTCTGAAAAGGAAAACTATCCTCTAAGTAAAATGTTCTAGAGATTTTTGTACCTTCTTAGACATCCTAAGGAAGTTGATGACAATCGGATCAAAGCGTTTAATCTATTGGTCCTGTTTCAGCTTGTTTTACTTGGTGTTCTCAACCTTGTCAGCTCACATCTCTACCGTTAGCTTTTTTTGGAAGTTGAAGGAGTTTTCTTTGCAGATGGAGCGGTCAGTGACATCATGCAGACTACTGCAATGGGATATGCTCATGCTTATCACCTCAGAGCACAATTGATTGCTGGACATTCTTCAGGTTTTGTTCAGGACCTTGCAACAACACGCTACATCCAGAGATATGTTTATGGGTTAAGCGAGTTTAGCTTCGTTCACCTTGGTACCGATATCACTGAATTTGCCAAAAAACGTCTTTATGAATATATCTAAAAACCATCATCTTGGGTTCTCAGTTCTTCAAATGCAGATGTTGATTCGTATCAATTCATAGAGAACATGTATTACTTGAGCAAAGAAGTACTTTAGAAATTAGAATCAGCTTCCAATTCCAACGACACAAACTCTGTTATTGTCATGCCTTACCTGAACATGTTGGCTCAGAACTTTCCCGAAATGAAAAGATTAAGTTAATACTACCTTATATAGTATGAAAAGAGTTCAGATGAATCACTCCATTTGTTATCACTTCTGACAATCATCTCAATGGTCCTTTTTGTTGGGTTATCTTTTTTCATCTCATTTTTGTTTGATAGATACCTTCGTTTCAGATTTGGGCAGGCACAGACAGGATTCCGTTTTTTTACTCTTGTACCAAACCAGCTCCTCTAAAGGATGAAAGAATATTATTCAGGACTCAGGCAAAAAGTTATTGAAACTGGGCAGTTAAAATAAATTGACAAAAATGAAGAATAGATTTTTGGCATTGACCATCAAGACTTAGCCAAAACAGAAGATGCTCGTTTCACAACCTTTTCAAAAGTTCGTCTTCTCAACTACAACAAGTACTACAGATGGACCTTAGTTCTTGCCATATTTGTTCTCCTGAATGTTATCAACTACCTGAGCACTGAGCAAGTGCGCAGTTTTTTGGCTCCCTCACAGCAAATCATTTCATATATCAATTATCTGATGCGTGGATAAAATCGTTTGCTTGAGGGCTACTTTGATCTGAAAGCTGGCTACTACCTGAATGGAACATTAGCCTTGAGCCCAGCCTTCTTCACTGCCATTGAGAACCATCTTCATCAAGCAGGGCTTTAATGGAATGCATATTCTAACGAAGTGTCTTATATCCTCAAAGATTATGATCCCAATTTTTAAGCCAGCTTTGATCATGCCTTAGTGACCAATATTTGTTCCTTAGGAAGTAATGATCTAACCCCATAGATGGTGGCCAAATGTTCGGCAGATTTAAAACTCAACTTGCTCGATGGAGGCATCATGATATCTATGAATTTCTTCCAGCGGCAAGTGTGGGAGGCTCTTGAGGGGCTGAAACTGCAATACAATGCAGGCGTAGAGGCTAAAAATTCCACAGGAGGGGATTACTTTTTACAACTGGATTTTCAAGAGGTTGATAGAATGCAAATTTTCATGTTCAAGATTTATCAGCTGACCCAAAGCATCTGCTATGCTTCATACACAGTGATAATCAACAGTCTCACTCAAACCTATCTTACCTTTGCAATAGTTATGATGATACTGTATCTCTTGATCTTACTGGCCTGGTTTAAGCATTTGGGATATCAGAAAGAGTGGCTTTCAAAATTGTATGCCAGGTTGTTGCTGATTCCATTCAGCATTCTCAAAAATCATGTGAGAATTGTAAATGCATTCAAAGACGCTATCGAATACTCAGACCAATGATTTGTGAACATTATGATTGGGAAAGATGATTATTGATTATTTTACTTAACCATTGAATATTAGTAGTTAATGTAGTGATTATTGATTGATTTAACAAACTTTAAACTCGATTCTTTTATATAAGTAACCATGAACGATGACGATGATAACGATGATCGTCTCTAGGACGAAGACGAATAAGACAGGAGCATAAAAAGCTATTCCAAACGCAAGCATTTCGGAAAAACTACTCGTGATATTAAGTTGCTTGCAGTGAGGAGCAATGTCAAGTTTCAACGGCCTTCTCTCAGAGTAATTCCTTTCTGATTCAGTCTCTTCGAATCGCTCTGGAAAACAACCTAACTCGACTTAAATCAACTCCCTCTCATACCCTGAAGTTAAAGCATAAAGACACATTTGCCAATGTTAAATGCAAGTCGAAAATGAGTATCAACTGGAGTGCATTGTCAACTTTTCGAAGCTGGGATTTCAACAACCTTCTAAGCTATCAAAAATAAGCTTCTACGATATCATGTAGCTGCAGAGCCAACAACAAAGGAGAAATAGGCGCCAAGCTGACTCAAACTTTTAATGTTTGGGATAATTGGAAACTCAAGGGAATCATTGATAGTGACTTTAGACCAGGAAAAGATTCACAGTTCAGCTTTGGTTTTTCGGCTTAGAAAAAAAGATCATTGACGAAGCCTTTCTACATCAAATATCTGTCACAATACAGTGATGCCATGGGACTGAATTTCACATCAAAACTTTGGGGAAGAAAAAAAGGAGAGGCTTTCTATCGTGGGCATATTACTTCTGGATAAGGGCATAAATTCTTTTTCGAGCATAAGCTCAGCCATGACTCAAGTCAAGGGACTATCAACAATGCTCTTACAGCTAGCTATCAAGACAGTCTAGGTATTGGAACTCTCAATGGACATGTGTAAAAATTGCAATATTTAGATTTTTTGAGAACAAGACAGTCAAAACAAAAGAATTCCGTTTTGTTATTGAATTCTATAAAAGTTTGGCTTTCGGTGTTCAGAGAAGAAATTAAGTGTTCTAGCTGATGTTCCTCAAGACAAAGACTGGCTACAGCTGGCTGAAAAAAATGCAATTGACTGTAGGAAATCGAGGTCTTTTGGCCGGTTGTTAAGGAAAAATTAAATCCCTTTCAGCCGACTACGCACTCTATTACAAACTCCGGCAGATCCAGAATAACATCTATGATGACTCAAGCTTTGGTCTGACTCTTCGTCTCAACCCATGATTCATAAAAATGTGATACTAACATCATATAAAGGCATATGAGGACATATCAGCTGGAAATCTTTTTGACATAGGTTGTTTCGATTCTGGTTATGCTTGTGTGCATGTCTTTATTCATTGCCTCCAACTTGCCAGCATCCTGTTTGAGTTTCATGAATTATTCTTAGAGGGCATTCAAATAGTTCATGGTATCTCCAAGAGAATCAATCATCGATCGGCTTGAACTGCTCATTTGGGTGATTTCGTTTTTCAGCTCTTTCATTTTTTCCATTTGTTTTGTCATTTCCTGACGCTCTCTTTCTCTTTGTTCCTGTAGTTCTTTTCTTCTCTGAACCTGTCTTTGTCTTTCTGCTTCTTCTTGCTCTTCCTTCTGGACCTTTAGAATACGATTATCCATTTTGACCAGCAAGTGAGAAAGTTCCGAATAAATTTTGTTGACAAGGTTGCTGAAATAGGTGGCAGTCTTGTCATAAACACTCTTGAAGAACATCACTGCCTCGAAATCTTCTGTAAAATCCTGGACTTTTCCTTCATCTTGGAGTTCTCTCTGAAGAATCACAACAATTGCCTCTTTCTGAGCACTTTTGATCTCTTCTGCAAGGTTGATGACCTCCTCTTTGATATCAATCAGCCCACGGACATTTTTACCAATGCGACTCACCTTGGTATGATACTGGCTGACGATTTATCCACAAATTGCTTCAATTTTAGTATTACTGCGGTTAGTAATCTCGTCAATAAAGTCTCTGATTGCCAATTTAGCACTTTCGGACAAAATGTTCAGGATATGTTTGCTGCGAACATAGTTCGAGCCTTTAATTGTTCGCATGATGGAAAGTTAACTATCTCCAGGAATAAATTTCTTGTTCTTGTCTTCTTTCCTGGGTTGACGGAAGAGAACGATTCGGTTTTGGTCAATCAAGTATTTGAGGAACTTTTGCTCTTCAGGTTAAAATAGCCAGCCTCTTTCGTTCTTAAGCTCAAGCATTTTTTTTACTTATCTGTGATAGTCAACAACAGAGAGATCTCTCTCAGCCCTGTTTACGACCATGATCACACCTTCCTTTATATCTTCGAAGGTTTTGAAACTCTTCAGTAAATTTTTGGTCAGCTTTGGCAATTTGTCAGCCCTAGCCTCACTGATGTGTGACTCGTCGATCATCAGGACAATTTTAACCTTTGAGTAAATATCTAGCAATCTTTGAACGAAAAACGAGTTTGATATTTCGTATTACTAGCCTTTGTTATCTTTGAACCCGGGACAATCGTAAAAGGCCAGATTATCAATGACAAGTTTGTTAGGGATTGAAGTCTCGGAGTATTTTTCATGTCCAATTTTGATGGAGGCATTGGGGCAATCTAGAATGGGTTTGAGACCATCATAACGCACGAACATTTCTTATCCTGCTAAAAAGGTGAGGATAGTCGACTTTCCAACACCTGTGTCTCCAATGACGATGATGGCCTAGCTGCATTGAGGGTCTTTGGGAATTCGTGAGATTCCCTGTCTGATCATGTCCTTGATTTTGAGGAGGTTCAGAGGGTTTTCCATTTAAATATTGATTGATTATATATCAGCTCGAGTTCCTAACGTTAAAAGTCTGTAGCTTATTTTATCTACACAATGCCAGCAATCATCCACTGACTTATCGATTATCTAAACTATACAAGCGATTTTTGAAGAAAAAGGAAAGTTTCAGATCAGGGAAGCAAAATAAAGTAAAAATGGCCTTACTAATGAAAATTAATAATTATAACTATGAAAGGACAGAACCAAATCATTGGAGGCAGGTATCAATACACCCCCGCGAACCCTCTCAGACAAACAGCTGCCATCACAGAGTACAAAGCTTATGATAGAGTAACTAAAAGAGATCTTCTTTTGCATATCCTTCCAGAAGATGATCGTCTGCTTCAGGTGATCAGAGATATCAAGCACCCTTTTCTTGTGTTGGTGTTTGATGCGGTGATGCTTGAAAATGGGAATGTGGCCTTTCTCTACGAAAATGGAGCAGTCTGTTCTTTAGCGGATATTATGCATAATAATGGATGGCTGCTCTAGGAAGATGCACTTGTCATTGTCAAAATACTATTGCTTGGTCTGAAAGAGCTTCATGAAAAACTCATCACATTCGGCAGGATTTGCCCTCAGAATGTGCTCCTTTGGAACTTTTCTCTTATTAAGCTGGGATATACTATATATCCTGAAGAAATTCCTTTGAGGTATCAATCTCCATAGGTGTTGGAAGGAAAGGAATCTACTTCAGCAAGTGATATTTACTCTTTGGGAGTTATCTTGTATGAATTGATATATGGAGTTGTACCATTTGAGGGAAATACTACTTTATAACTTGTCAAAAAGATTAAAGGAAGGAAATTCAATAAAATATATGAAAATGGACATTCTCCATTCAATTTAGTCATCACAAAGGAAGTCTCTGTACTAGTATAATCAATGCTTGGATATGAAGCTGACAAGAGGCCTTCAGCTGACTAGATCCTTGCTCATACTAATATGAACTTCAATGTTGAAACTGAGCAACAAGCTTATACGAAACCTAAGACCAATATCTTGCCTGAACCATTCATCAAACGCTATCTAGTGTATAGGGCTTCGAAAATGCAGCACAGATATGACGGATACTATCAATAAAGCTCATACATGGCTCTCAGCACTGCTGATAAAAAAATGGTGAGAATATACATTCCAGAGGTCAGAATGTTCGAAGCTGAGCCTAGAAAAATCGAAAGTTATTTTGAGAAAATTCGAGCTATAAAGTAAAATTATGGCGAGGATTGTGAATTTTTGGTCAAAGTCGAGGACATTGATAAGTTCAGACAGGAGCCTGTACTTGTTACATAGTATTGCAATCAAGGAGATTTACTGACCTACTTACAAAGAAGGAAAGATGCCTAGGGCTGGCTCAAATAAAAAGAGGTCTCTCTTGTGATCTACATTGTTGCACTCGCGATCAGACAAATCAGAGAGCTGGGAGTCACTTCAGTGCATACCCTTCATACTCAAAGAGTGATGGTCTCAGATAAGGGGATCAAATTAAGAGAGCCAGGAATAATTACACCGGTGATGGAGAAGAGACTTCAATAAGGAAGAGGAGTCATTGACTACTTTGCTCCAGAACTCAAATAAAATTCTGAAATGACAGAGTTAGACAAAAGCGATATGTGGTCTTTAGGTATTTTATATTACTATCTTCTGTCTCAGAAGCTACCAGTTGCCAATGAAGACGGACTCATCGATATTGAAGGTCTTCGAACAAACCAGAAAAATAGGAACATCATAGGAAAATGCCTAGATTATTCTGTAGATACAAGACTCGAACTATAAAAAGTCAAGCTTGATGGTGTCGACTAAGACTTGTTAGGATTGATGATTCGAGAGAAACAAGAGCATGAATAAGAGATGAAAGAGAAGCAAAGGATTATTGAAGATGATGATGTATCCCTCGATGAAGACTTTATAGCGAAAGATAAAAGAATAATGTTCAGAAACAGAAAAAAACCGGTTTTCAAGGACTACAACAAGATATTGGCTCAAAGCAGTACTTCACAGTGCAGAATCTGTATAAAAATACTTCTAGGAATCATTGTTATTTTCTTCCTTTTCTTTGGGCGCTTCCTGATTAATGGAGGCTATGGGCTCATTCGCAGCTATTATTTCAATCCCATTACTTTGCAGGTACCCTACAACTATGGAACTTCTCTCGTTGATATGACCATTCTCACCACAAACGGAGCATACATCCAATAAAATTATTCCCAATACAGTTACTAACAATTCACTCAGGTCTTGCGATGTGTTACCAATCAGTACACCACAGATGCTCCAGGCAAGGTGGCTGACTTTATCAACGGCAGCAATACAGCTTTCTGTCTTTACGGATACTTTTGGGTTATAGCTTATCTGATTCTGTATACCTTACAGCAGATGAGACTTGATTTACCCACTATTCTTTGGGAAAGAAAGGATAAGAAGGAAGATCGTAAGTTGTGGCATTTAGTTATGTTTCTCTTCCTGCTACCAGCTGTTCTTTTCTGTTTCTTCTATACATTTGTGATCGAGTACATTATGCAGATTTCTCCTTGTTTTGGGCTCTAAAATCACGCCTATCCCACTTTCACTTCAGTATAAACTTTGCTCAATGGAGACACGGGTACTTTTATTGATATTTAGGAGGTTTCTTCACTCAGGTATTTTTGACTGTCATTCTATGGGCGATGTTGATGATTTTCTTTGGATTCATCAGTCTACTTGTCAAAAAGGTCAACATCAGAGTCAATTAATGGAAGGTCATTATCGGGTTCAGTATAGTTATGGTCGCTTTTACGCTTATTTGCAGAGTAGGATTTGGTTCCTCGACTCCTCTTTAGCCGACATGGTCATACAAAATCAATACTGACTTGGCTGTAGAGCAATATTATGGTTTTTTTGGTTTTTTCCCTGAAGCTCTTACAATCTCACTTTTCCTCATAGATAGACTAATTGATTTTATTTTTTGGTATTTCTTGAAAAGAGGCTTGGAAGGAACAGGATAAGAAGATATAAGACAGGTGAAGGTAATTCAGGCCAAGTATGAGCCAACAGATGAAAAGGGGCAGCTGGATGGATAGAAGAGCAATATTTACCTAATTGAGCACGATTTCGAAAGATTCGATTGATTGATGATAAA